>NHCFJ05603__coassemble_3962_pt1 | contig 2623 bp, 4 predicted proteins | sample NHCFJ05603__metabat2_high_PE_003 | metagenome-assembled genome bin NHCFJ05603 | reverse complement strand
AATACCGACCTCCAATTGTTAGATTTTATGGTCTAACTTTTGGGGGTCGGTACATTAGTAATTCTCTGACTTCCTTTTCTTGTTGCGTAACAAGTAAAAATATTGCTATACCTAACAAAACTATGCCACATACGCCGACAATAAGCTGCCAAGTTTTTATTTTACGCCACCAATTTTGCATTTTTTTCACCTCTCTAATATATAAATACGAAAAAAATGAAAAAAAGCGTCAAAAAAAGACGAATAAATAAACTATTCGCCTAAAAATTTTTCTATTTCTGCTAATGAGTGGACTTCATGATGCGCATGTTTGATTTTAAAAAGTCGCTCATCATTATAAAAAATACTTTGTACACCGGCATTAATTCCCGCATCGATGTCCATTGGTCGATCACCAATCATGACTGTCTTTGTTTTATCCATCTGATATTTTTCAACTAAATACAAGAGTGAAGTCGGATCAGGTTTGCGGGGAAATTTATTTTCTGGACCAACGATTTCAACGAACAGTCCATCTAATTGTGAACCTTGTAATAACGCCTTGGCAGACGCATTTTCGCGGTGGGTCAGTAAATAATTCTTACCACCTTTTTCAATCACTTTTTCTAATATGTATTTTGCATCATCATAGGCAAAAACATTACTCGTATCACTTTTTTCAAACTGCTTATATATTTGATCAAATTCTTCAAAATCTAACTGATATTGGTTTGCTAAGTCTTTGGATGATTGGGTTTTAAGCGTTCTGTAAATAGCTGATGGCGTAATCGAAATTTGATAATGTCTCATCGTTTTTACATAAGCTTTCAACATTTTCGGATAGGTATTAAATAATGTGCCATCAAAATCCCAAATGAAGTTTTGATACATTTTGATTCCTACTTTCAAAGATAATTCCTTTTTACCTTATCCTAAATAGCTTTATTTTTCAAGAAAAAAATCGTCTTTTTACAGAAAATTTCCATAAAAAGACGATGCTGTTAATTTTTGAATGAATGAATTGGTGCTGGAATTCGTCCGCCACGTTGAATAAATACATCCGAACTAGCTGAGTTAACCTTCATAACTGGCGCACTTCCCAGTAATCCACCGAATTCGATGGTATCACCAACTTTTAATTGATTGGCTGGAATTACTCTTACAGCAGTCGTTTTGTGATTAACCACGCCGATAGCTGCCTCATCTGCAATCATTGCCGCAATCGTACTCGCTGGTGTATCTCCTGGAATGGCAATCATATCTAAGCCTACTGAACAAATTGCAGTCATTGCCTCTAATTTTTCAATATTTAAATAGCCTTGTTCCGCCGCTTGAATCATTCCGGCATCTTCGGAAACTGGAATAAAAGCACCTGATAACCCACCAACATGATTACAAGCCATAACGCCACCTTTTTTGACCGCATCATTCAGTAAGGCAAGCGCTGCAGTAGTCCCGTGAGTCCCAACTGATTCAAGACCCATTTCTTCTAAAATTTGAGCTACACTATCACCAACAGCAGGTGTTGGCGCTAAGGACAAGTCCACAATGCCAAAAGGGACACCCAACCGTTCTGAGGCGATTTTACCAACCATTTGACCCATACGTGTAATTTTAAATGCCGTTTTTTTGACCGTTTCCGCAACAATATCAAAACTCTCACCTTTTACTTTTTCAAGCGCTCTTTTGACAACACCCGGTCCACTAACACCCACATTAATGACACAGTCAGCTTCACCTACACCATGAAACGCTCCGGCCATGAAAGGATTATCTTCTACTGCATTGGCAAATACGACCAATTTGGCACAACCCATATCAGATTTAGCAGCAGTTTCTTTGATGACTTCACCCATCAATTTAACTGCATCCATATTAATACCAGCTTTTGTCGAACCGATATTGACACTTGAACAAACAAAATCAGTTTGCGCTAGTGCTTCTGGAATGGATTCAATTAAGGCTAAATCACCAGCCGTAAACCCTTTTTCGACTAAAGCGGAATACCCACCGATAAAATTAACCCCCACTTTTTTGGCAGCTTTATCTAAAACTTTAGCATACTTCACACAATCTTTTGCATCAGCCTTAGAAGCCGCAGCAACAATTCCGATTGGGGTAACAGAAATACGTTTGTTAATAATCGGAATGCCATATTCTAATTCAATCGCTTCACCTACTGCAACTAAATTAGCTGCCTTTGTTATAATTTTCCGATAAATTTTTTCACAACTTCGATCAATATCTTCATCCATACAGTCTAACAAAGAAATACCCATGGTAATCGTACGAATATCTAAATTTTCTTCTTCGACCATTCGTATCGTCTCTAAGATTTGATTTACTTCCATTGTATTCCCTCCACTATAACTTATGCATGGCATCGAAAATTTCAGCATTTTGAATACGAATATCCACACCCAATTGTTCAGCCGTTTGATCTAGTTTTTCACGAATAACCTTAAAATCAGCATTTCCTTTTGATTCTAATACCATCATCATCGTAAAATAGTCATTTAATATTGTTTGTGTGACATCAATAATATTTAGGTCTAAATCTGCTAAGGTTTGACTAACTTTAGCAATAATACCTACTTTATCCTTACCAATAACCGTTAAAATTGCTCGCATGACAATTCCTCCT
>NHCFJ05603__coassemble_1786_pt1 | contig 6135 bp, 4 predicted proteins | sample NHCFJ05603__metabat2_high_PE_003 | metagenome-assembled genome bin NHCFJ05603 | reverse complement strand
GACCCATTCGTAGGTCGTTTAACTTTCTTCCGTGTGTACTCTGGTGTCTTAGAATCAGGTTCATACGTACAAAACGCAACTAAAGGTAAACGTGAACGTGTTGGACGTATCCTACAAATGCACGCAAACTCTCGTTCAGAAATTTCTGAAGTATACGCAGGGGATATCGCTGCAGCTGTTGGTTTGAAAGACACAACTACTGGGGATACACTATGTGATGAAAAGAACCTAGTTATCTTAGAATCTATGGAATTCCCAGAACCAGTTATCCAAGTTGCTATCGAACCTAAATCAAAAGCTGACCAAGACAAAATGTCTATCGCTTTACAAAAATTATCTGAAGAAGATCCAACCTTCCGCGCTGAAACAAACCAAGAAACTGGTGAAACAATCATCGCTGGTATGGGTGAGCTTCACTTAGATATTATCGTTGACCGTATGCGTCGTGAATTTAAAGTAGAAGCTAACGTTGGTGCGCCTCAAGTATCATATCGTGAAACATTCCGTTCAGCTACTCAAGCTGAAGGTAAGTTTGTACGTCAGTCTGGTGGTAAAGGTCAATACGGTCACGTATGGATTGAATTTACACCAAACGAAGAAGGTGCTGGTTTCGAATTCGAAAACGCAATTGTCGGTGGTGTGGTTCCTCGTGAATACATCCCAGCAGTTGAAGTTGGTTTGAAAGACGCTATGGAAAATGGGGTATTAGCTGGTTACCCAATGGTTGATATCAAGGCTAAACTATATGATGGTTCTTACCATGATGTCGACTCAAGTGAAACAGCCTTCCGTGTAGCTGCATCTATGGCTTTACGTGCTGCTGCTAAGAAAGCTAACCCAGTTATCCTTGAACCAATCATGGCTGTTGAAGTCGTTGTTCCTGAAGAATATCTAGGAGATGTTATGGGACACGTTACTGCACGTCGTGGTCGTGTTGAAGGTATGGAAGCTCGTAACAACTCTCAAGTAGTTCGTGCGATGGTTCCACTTGCTGAAATGTTTGGTTATGCAACAACTTTACGTTCAGCAACTCAAGGTCGTGGTGTGTTTACAATGACATTTGACCACTACGAAGATGTTCCAAAATCTGTTCAAGAAGAAATTATTAAGAAAAATGGCGGAAAAGCTGAATAATCTTTGATATTTTTTAGGAATTTCTGCAAAAAACTATCTTTTTTGAAGATTTTTGGGTAAAATAGAAACGATGATATGGGCAGGAAGGAGCTTTCCTTCCTACCTATCAGATATATAAACTAATTAAATTTTTAGGAGGCATATAATAAAATGGCAAAAGAAAAATTTGACCGTTCTAAAGCCCACGTTAACGTTGGTACAATCGGACACGTTGACCATGGTAAAACTACATTAACAGCTGCTATTACAACTGTATTAGCTAAACAAGGTGGAGCACAAGCTATGGCTTATGACCAAATCGATGGTGCTCCAGAAGAACGTGAACGTGGTATCACAATCTCAACTGCACACGTTGAGTACGAAACAGCTACTCGTCACTATGCACACGTTGACTGCCCAGGACACGCTGACTACGTTAAAAACATGATCACTGGTGCTGCTCAAATGGACGGTGCTATCTTAGTAGTATCTGCTGCTGATGGTCCTATGCCACAAACTCGTGAACACATTCTTTTATCACGTAACGTTGGTGTTCCATACATCGTTGTTTTCTTAAACAAAGTTGATATGGTTGACGACGAAGAATTATTAGAATTAGTTGAAATGGAAGTACGTGACTTATTAACTGAATACGACTTCCCAGGAGACGATGTTCCTGTAATCGCTGGTTCTGCATTAAAAGCTTTAGAAGGCGACCCAGCTTACGAAGAAAAAATCTTAGAATTAATGGCTGCAGTTGACGAATACATCCCAACTCCAGAACGTGACAACGACAAACCATTCATGATGCCAGTCGAAGACGTATTCTCAATCACTGGTCGTGGTACTGTTGCTACAGGTCGTGTTGAACGTGGACAAGTACGTGTTGGTGACGAAGTTGAAATGGTTGGTATCCATGATGAAATTTCTAAAACAACAGTTACTGGTGTTGAAATGTTCCGTAAATTATTAGATTACGCTGAAGCTGGAGACAACATCGGTGCATTATTACGTGGTGTGGCTCGTGAAGATATCCAACGTGGTCAAGTATTAGCTAAACCAGGTTCAATCACTCCACATACAAAATTCACTGCTGAAGTGTACGTTTTAACTAAAGAAGAAGGTGGACGTCATACTCCATTCTTCACTAACTACCGTCCACAATTCTACTTCCGTACAACTGACGTTACAGGTGTAGTTAACTTACCAGAAGGTACTGAAATGGTTATGCCTGGTGATAACGTAACTATGGAAGTTGAATTAATCCACCCAATCGCTATCGAAGACGGAACTCGTTTCTCAATTCGTGAAGGCGGACGTACTGTTGGTTCAGGCGTTGTTACTGGTATCTTAGCTTAATTTTAAGCTTTTAAAACTAGTAGATAAATAAAGACGATGAGTTTTTGCTCATCGTCTTTTTTTGCGCAAAAAACAACCAGGGAATGACTTTGTTTCGCGTTATTCCCTGGTTTTGTGTGTTTAACCATTTAAGCGTTGATTTAGTTTCTTTAATGGAAAATAGAGAATGCTGACAATGATGATAGTTGAAACAACATTAATCAGTGTAGCTGGTAATTTAATACTCGCAGCAATAAAAGCATTACTCAAATTACTACCGGCAATAAGTAAGACCACAGTATTTTTTACTTGCGTCATAATGATTTTACCGATACCAGTAAATATTCCAATGACGATGATTTGCCAAATTTTTGTTGGATTATTCTTGAATAAACGAATAGCAAAAATAGCAAACAGACCAACAATAAAACTTTCTAAAATGAAGTAAGGGGCTTCGGTAGCATACCCATTTAATAAATCGAAAATAGCAAAACCTAAACCTCCAGCAAGAGAGCCTTTAAAGTAACCAAGTAATAAAATGGCTAAAAGTAACATAGCATTACCGAGATGGACAAAGGCTCCGGTAGGTAAAGGGATTTTTATGGTTGTTCCAATGAATGTTAAGGCTGCAAATAGCGCAGTCAGTGTGATAGCTTGAATAGATTTTGTTTGTCTCATTTTGATTCCTCCAATCGTTTTTCAGCTTGAAAGTAAGCGCCGTGCCAAACATGACCAACATAAGGATTAACAAAGAAGCCTTTTTGGATAGCTTGATTGACAAAAGTTTTGGCTACTTGGACAGCTTGTAGCACCGGATAATCATGAGCTAACAAACTGGTAATCGCAGCGGCAAAAGTACAGCCGGCACCGTGATTGGTTGCAGTTGAAATAATTGGAAGAGCTAAGGTTTGAAATTCTTGACCGTTATAAAAGATATCAATAGCTAACTCATGGTTTAAACGGGCGCCACCTTTGATGACCACATTTTTCGCACCCATTTCATGAATGATTTTAGCTGCTTGTTTCATCTGCTCAATGGTGTGTAAATCGCCCATTCCAGAAAGTATACCGGCTTCTACTAAATTAGGTGTTGTGATAAAAGCTTGTGGAATAAGTTTGTTTTTTAGCATTTCAACGACTTGGGGTTGTAAAATATTAGCCGTTCCTTTGCAAGCGATAACTGGATCGATGACGATTTTTTCGATATTACTTGTTTTGAGTAACTTGCTTATCGTTGCTGCGTTTTCTTCGTTGCCTAACATGCCAGTTTTCAAGGCTGTGATTTGGCCCCCACATGTAGCACTCGCAAATTGTTTTTGAATCAACTCGCTATCTAACTCGTGGACTTCATGTTGCCAGCCTTTTGAAGCATCCATTGTTACGATTGAGGTAATGACCGCATATCCATATAATCCAAATTCTTGAAAGGTTTTTAAATCAGCCTCTAATCCTGCACCTCCAGTAGAATCAGAGCCTGCAATAGTAAGTACTTGTTTAACCATAGTTTCCCTCCTTTTTTGATAGTATAACGCAACAGATGGTATCGTAAAACAACCAATTGGCTCAAAATATACCCAACCAATTTAAAAAGACCTATCTGCATGAGATAGATCTTTTAACGTTTAGCTGATAATATTGATGTACAATGTGCGAGTCGCTGTTTAAATTCTTCTAAAGGATAAGTTGCTAGATGGGCATAATTTAGACGCATAGATTGACATTGATTGCAATATAAAAAGCTAGGCGCCACTAATAAATTTTGTTTCAGGAAAATTTGCCAGTCTTTGCGGTGGAGTTTTTGATGTTTCCACGTACAATATAAATATAGCCCCCCTGAAGTTTGTTGTACTTGCCAATCTTCGTTAAACTCAGAAAAAACTTGTAGAATCTCAGCTTGCCTCTGCGCTAAAAAATGCAGTAAATGTGTCTGCTTGACAAGATAATCACTGGCACTTAAAGCATTTTGAGCAATGATTTGCGAAAATAAATCAGTCGTACGCTCGCTTTGGATTTTTGTATCTATAATAGAAGATAATAGTGATTTAGGAGCAGCTACCCAACCAATTTTGATATGCGGGCTGAATATTTTTGACAAAGAACCAAGATAGATGACTTGTTCGTTGGCTAAACTTTTTAGTCGAGGTAAGGGGCGATTGAAATTCAGTTCTCCATAAGCATCATCTTCTACAATTGGAATCTGATATTTTTTACAAATAGCGAGAATTTGCTGGCGACGTTCAAGCGACATTAATCTTCCGGTCGGGTTTTGAAAGTCAGGATTAAGATAAACAAGTTTAATACGACGTTGCAAAATCTGTTGTTCTAATTTTTCAGCTATGATTCCTTCGTTATCCATATCAATACCTAATAATTCAATTTGGTTAGAAGCAATCCAAGGCAACGAAAAAAGAAAAGAGGGGTTTTCTGTAGCAACCACATCACCTGGTTTGAGTAAAGTATCGAAAATCAGTGACATTCCTTGCGTAGAACCAGATGTAATTAGTAATTCCTCAGCACTAAGGGATAACTGATACTGACTTTTTAAATGATTGACCAAAGCGTGACGTAAATGAATTTCTCCTGAATCGGGTAAATCAGCTTGCATCTTAAGCACCTGTTCCCACGAAAGGCTTGGAATATTAAAGTTTTGAATGAAAGATAGGGGCAAATCACCGCTAGATAAATCAATACAATCTTTCTCGTTGCGCTTTGTTTTCAATTCAGCAAGATAAGGATCTTCCACAAAAATTGGGCGCGCTAGCAAATTTTTCCAAGGCAGTTGGGGTGACTTACGATTGGCAATACGAGTTGCGCTGATATAGGTACCTCTTCCTTGTTGACGTTCAACCCAGCCTAAACTCACTAATTCATCGAGTGCACGTCCTACAGTAGAGCGATTAACACCATAAAGCTGTGCTAGTTTACGTTCGGCAGGTAAGCGTTCTTCGGGTAGTAACTCACCAGATTGAATAGCTTCGATTAATTCGTGGATAATTTGTTGATAATAGGGTAGGTCTGATTCAGAATTTAATTGATACATCAACATCCCTCCGTAAGTTTTCTTAGCCTAAAGTTAGAAGATTCAAGCAAAAAAGTCAAGTTGAAACATTTTTCTACTATAATATAGTGAAGTAAAAAAATAGTAAAATGAAAATTGAGTGAAAAGGCAAAAAAATTTTCAGTTTTTCAAGAAAAAAGCTTGCTAATTGCCAGGACATATACTATAATCAAAAAGGTGCTGCTCATTAAGGGTATGCACTGCAGAAAATATTCTGCGGCTAAGAAACGAGAGGTTGCGACACGCCCGGACGCTTTGCCATGGTCGAGCGTGACGGATAATTTTCGTGGAGCTATGTCTACTTGTCAAAATAGGCGAAGGAGGGAACAAAATGGCAAAACAAAAAATTCGTATCCGTTTAAAAGCGTATGAACATCGTATTTTAGATCAGTCTGCGGATAAAATTGTAGAAACTGCAAAGAGAACTGGAGCTGACGTATCTGGTCCAATTCCATTACCAACAGAACGTAGTCTTTACACAATCATTCGTGCGACTCACAAATACAAAGATTCACGCGAACAATTCGAAATGCGTACACACAAACGTCTAATCGACATTGTGAATCCAACACCAAAAACAGTTGATGCTTTAATGAAGCTAGACTTGCCAAGCGGTGTAAATATTG
>NHCFJ05603__coassemble_1589_pt1 | contig 7135 bp, 5 predicted proteins | sample NHCFJ05603__metabat2_high_PE_003 | metagenome-assembled genome bin NHCFJ05603 | reverse complement strand
TTCTTGAATTACGCGATGGTGGGGTCTTTCATGATGGCGAAAAAGTTGTGAATGAATTATTACGGATTGTCTATGGCGTAAGGAATACAGAAAGGGAGCGATAATTTTGTCATTTGCTGCGGAAGTCAAAAAAGAATTGACGACTTTAGAAGTGCACCGCGAACATGCCAAAGCTGAGTTAGCTGCCTTAATCAGGATGAATGGTTCTTTAAGTATTGCCAATCAACAGTTCATACTCAATGTTCAAACTGAAAATGCGGCAATTGCACGTAGAATTTATTCACTTTTAAAAGATCATTATGATGTTCGAAGTGAATTGTTAGTTCGTCGGAAAATGAAGTTGAAAAAGAATAATGTCTATATTGTACGGCTAAAAAATGACACCATGGATGTATTAAATGATTTAGGAATTATGGATGGTTTAATGTTTGATATCCATGCATCAGATGAGTTAATGGGAAATGCGCAAAAAATGCGTTCTTATCTGCGTGGTGCGTTTATGGCATCTGGTTCAATCAATAATCCAGAAACCAGTCGCTACCATTTGGAAATTTTTTCAGTTTATGAAGAGCATAATGAAGATATATGTAGTATGCTTAATTTCTTTGATTTAAATGCAAGAACACTTGAAAGAAGAAATGGCTATATTACTTATCTCAAAGGGGCAGAGAAAATTGCTGACTTTTTAACTTTGATTGGTGCAACGAATTCAATGCTAAAATTTGAAGATGTACGCATTGTTCGTGATATGCGTAATTCGGTCAATCGTTTAGTCAATTGTGAAACGGCCAATATGTCACGGATTGCAGATGCAGCTACAAAACAAATTGAAAACATTGAATATATTGAGTCAAAAGTTGGTATTAAGTCTTTACCGGAGAAATTACAAGAAATCGCCGAGTTAAGATTACAACATCCAGAAGTAAGTTTAAAAGAACTAGCTGAAATGGTACCAAGTGGGCCAATCTCAAAATCTGGCATTAATCATCGTATTCGAAAAATTAATGATTATGCCGAAAAATTAAGACAGGCAGAATAACACAAAACGCAGAATCTTCCAAAAGAGGTTGATTCTGCGTTTTTTTGTTTTATTTTAAAATTTCTTTTAACTCGTTTTCAGAAATACTTTCATCAAAAATATGTTCTTCCACAATAATGGTCGGTACAAATTTGATGTTTGCGGCATTGGCTTCATCGACAATAAGTTGGCTATAAGAGGAGTGGTTATTTTCACTTAAGCCCAATTTTTCTTTGGCAAATGTAGCGACTTCATCTAGTTCGAGGTTGCCCCATTCCTCTTGTGTATCGAAAATCTTTTGAATACTTGTTAATATAGTTGATTCATTTGTAGTATCCACAAAACGATGCATGACATTTCCGCGTTGAAGACTAGGTTTTTCTTTATCGAATAGCTTAATGACACGCGTGACATCTGCATCAGCTAATAATGCTTTAGATTCATTAAACCATTGACGGCAATATGGACAACGAAGGTTCATAAATTCTTTCATAATATGTTTACCATTGCCAATGACAAGCCCATTTTTGGCATTTGTTTGTTCAGCTTTAATCACTGAAGTATCCATAAGTATCACCTCAAATATAATTGATTACAGTTTTAAGTTTATCGGTTTAGTGAAAAAATGCAACTATTACGCTTGTAGACGTTTTTTTGAATTTCACAAAAAAATCAGGCAAAAAGGGTTACTTATGTAGATTTTTTCGATATAATAAATAGTTGAACAGTCCAATTTTTGATCTCTCACGTCAAAAAATTGCAAAATCACTGAGGTGTTAACTATGAATAAAAAAACAATGGATGGAAATACAGCTGCAGCCTATATTTCTTATGCTTTTTCTGAAGTAGCAGCCATCTATCCAATTACGCCTAGCTCACCAATGGCTGAATTAGTGGATGCATGGTCAGCAATGGGCAAAAAGAATCTATTTGGAGAATCTGTCAAAGTCATCGAAATGCAATCAGAAGCTGGGGCCGCTGGTGCTGTTCATGGCTCGTTAAAAACAGGTGCCTTAACAAGTACATACACGGCCTCACAAGGTCTTTTATTAATGATTCCTAATATGTATAAGATTGCAGGGGAACTATTGCCAACCGTCTTTCATGTTGCAAGTCGTTCTGTTACAACCAATGCTTTAAATATTTTTGGTGATCAAACCGATGTGATGGCAACACGTCAAACAGGATTTGTGATGTTGGCAGAAAGCAGTGTCCAAGAAGTGATGGATTTGGCTGCTGTTGCTCATTTAGCAAGCATTAAAGGACGATTACCATTCTTAAATTTCTTTGATGGCTTTCGAACCAGTCATGAGCTGCAAAAAATAGAAGTCATTGAATATGATGATTTGAAAAAGTTGTTGCCAGAAAAAGAATTGGCTGAATTTCGTCAACGTGGTATGAATCCGAATCATCCAACAGTGAGCGGAATGAACCAAAATCCTGATATTCATTTCCAACAACGCGAAACAATTAATACGTACTATGATGATATTCCAGCAATCATCCAAGAATATATGGGCAAAATCAATGAATTGCGTGGAACAAATTACGATTTAGTCAATTATTATGGTCATCCCGAAGCACAAGAAGTCGTTGTCGTAATGGGTTCAGCGGCCCAAGCGATTGAACAAACGGTTGATTTTCTGAATGAACAAGGACGCAAAGTTGGGTTTATCAACATCCATTTATACCGTCCATTTCCAACAGAAAATTTCTTAAGTAAAATCCCCGCAACTGTCCAATCTATCGCGGTGTTAGACCGTACAAAAGAACCTGGGGCAAATGGCGAACCACTATTTTTAGATGTTCAATCAGCGCTTTATGAAGCAGATATTCGTCCAAGTGTCATTGGTGGCCGCTATGGCTTAGGCTCAAAAGATGTGACACCTGCGCAGATCTTAGCTGTTTTTGATGAATTACAAAAACCACGTAAAGAACAAAAAAGAAGATTCACCATTGGTATTACCGATGATGTGACGCATTTATCCTTGCCATTAGGACCAACATTAGATTTAACTCGACCAGGTACTTTCCAAGCGAAATTCTGGGGATTTGGTTCAGATGGTACGGTTGGTGCAAATAAGTCAACGATTAAAATCATTGGCGACAATACCGATAAATTTGTCCAAGGTTACTTTTATTATGATTCCAAAAAATCGGGTGGTTTGACCGTTTCTCATTTAAGATTTGGGGATCAAGAAATTCGCTCCACTTATTTAGTAGAGCATGCTGATTTTATTGCTTGTCATACCCCTGCGTATGTTCATAAATATGAATTAGTTCAAGGCTTGAAAAAAGGTGGCACATTCCTATTAAATACAACATGGTCAGAGGAACAATTGCATAAATTCTTGCCGAAACATCTGAAAAAATATTTGGCTGAAAATGATATCCAGTTTTATACCATTAACGCGATGCAATTAGCCCAAGAAATAGGTTTACGTAATCGTATCAACACCATCATGCAGACAGCTTTCTTCAAGTTAACAAATGTCATGGATTTCGATACAGTTGTTGAATTGTTAAAAGCTCAAGTGCAAAAAATATACGGCCACAAATCAGCGAAAATAGTGGAACAAAACCATGCAGCAATTGATCAAACCTTAACGCACTTGCATCGTTTTGAAGTACCAAAAGAATGGGCGGACTTAGATCCTACTGAAAAACGTTTGAGTCGTCAAAGTAAGTTTGTTGAAGAAATTGTTGAGCCAGTGAATGCCCAAAAAGGGGATCATATCCCAGTCAGCGCTTTTGTAAATAATGGGATGGTTGCTGGAGATATGCCACTAGGTACTGCCGCGGTTGAAAAACGAGGAATTGCCCTTGAAGTTCCTGAGTGGATAGCTGATCGTTGTACCATGTGTAATGAATGTGCGTTTGTCTGTCCGCATGCAGCAATCCGTCCGTTTTTAGCCGATGAAGAAGAAATGCAAGAAGCACCTGAAGGCTATATCGTTCGTGATATGCGTGGACCTGATGGCTTGAAATACCGCATTCAAGTATCAGTGGAAGACTGTACTGGATGTGGCCTATGTGTGGAAGCATGTCCTGCAAAAGGTAAGGCGCTAAAAATGCGTCCTTACGAAGAAATGAAAGAAGAAGCGATTAATTGGGCCTTTTCAATGACATTACGCCAAAAAGAAAACCCTGCGAAACCAGGAACCATTTTACACAGTCAATTTAATAAACCTTTACTAGAATTCTCAGGTGCATGTTCAGGATGTGGAGAAACGCCATATGTTAAATTATTGACGCAAATGTTTGGTGACCGAATGATGATTGCCAATGCGACGGGATGTTCTTCCATTTGGGGAGCAGCTGCACCAGTGACTCCGTATACAACCAACGAGCAAGGGCAAGGTCCAACTTGGTCAAACTCATTGTTAGAAGATAATGCTGAATTTGGTTATGGTATGATGATTGCTAATACAACTCGTCGTGAAGCTTTAGCCAACCAAATGACATCCATGCTAGATAAAGTTTCTCCAGAGCTTAAGGAACTAATGCAAGATTGGACGAAGCATTTAAATACTAGTGAAGGAACCCAACAAAGAGCGAAAAAATTGAAAGCTGCCTTACAAAGTGAAGTCCATCAAGTCCCTGAATTAGCTGAAATTTTAGCGCATGATGATTTATTCGTAAAACCAAGTCAATGGATGATTGGTGGCGATGGCTGGGCCTATGATATTGGATATGGCGGAATTGACCATGTTATTTCTACTGGCGCCGATGTCAATATTTTAGTCTTGGATAATGAAGTGTACTCAAATACCGGTGGTCAAATTTCTAAAGCCACGCCAGCAGCTGCGATTGTTAAATTTGCAGCTAGTGGAAAAAATGCTGCGAAGAAAGATTTAGGTATGATGGCCATGACATATGGGAATGTCTATGTTGCCCAAATCGCTTCTGGAGCTAATGCCATCCAAACCATGCGAGCGTTTGAAGAAGCGGAAAAATTCCCTGGACCATCCGTGATTATCGCCTATACACCATGTATCGTTCATGGCTTGTCAGGTGGCATGCGTCAATCGATCCAAGAAGCAAAAGATGCAGTAAGTTCAGGTTATTGGTCCCTTTATCGATATAACCCAAGCCTTAAAGCGCAAGGTAAAGAGCCAATGAGTCTTGACTTTAAGAAGCCTGATTTTTCTAAGATGCCTGATTTCATGCGTACTCAAGTGAGATTTAGAGCGTTAGAAACAGTGCACCCAGAACATGCTAAAGCGTTATTTGATAAGACCGTTAATGATGCTAAAACACGCTTTTATAATTATGCTCGTCTAGCTGGTCAAGAAGAAAAAATTCGTCAGCGTTTAGAAGGCAAAAAGGATTCTCTAGTTGAAGATAATAAAGCAACTGTTCGACGGGAAAAGAAAGAGCGTACTGTTGATCCAGAAAGAGAAGCACGTCGCTTACAAAGAAGAGCTGAACGTAAAGCAAGACGCGAAGCCAAAAATGAGGAAAAAAGCGAATAAACTTTTTTGAAACAGGCGTACTAGTAATTTTATACGATTACTAGTGCGTTTTTTTCTTTATTTAAAAAAAGAGTAAAAATCTTTATTTTTTTTCATGCGCATTCAAACTTATGATATACTTGAATCAAGAAATAAATGAAAGGAAGTCTGTTTATGTCTTTTCAAAATGGAGATATTTTCCAATTGGATTATTGGAAGCAATTGTTTTCAGAAAACATCTTGTCTTATTCCTTTTTGATTAACATTGTTGATATTATTGTTGTTTGGTATCTGTTATACAAGTTGCTTCAATTAGTCCGTGGAACAAAGGCTATTCAGCTCTTGAAAGGGGTACTAGTTTTTCTAGTTATTCGTTTTGTTGCTGAATTTTTAGGATTACATACACTTTCTTGGTTGATGGACCAGGTGATTACCTATGGAGCGATTGCAGCTGTCGTCATTTTTCAACCAGAAATACGTCGAGGACTTGAGCATCTTGGACGTACTAAGTTTTTTGCGCCAAATAGTGTGAAAGAACGCGAGGAAGAGCGGATTATTAAAGCCTTAGATAAAGCCGTTCAATATATGTCCAAACGGAAAATTGGTGCATTAATTACAATCGAACGCAACACAGGTCTAGAAGAATATATTGAAACTGGGATACCTTTAGATGCGGATATCTCAGGAGAGCTACTGACGAATATTTTTATTCCGAACACACCTTTACATGATGGTGCGGTAATTATACGCGATGGTAAAGTAGCTGTTGCCTGTGCGTATTTACCTTTGTCAGACAGCATCTTAATCCCTAAAGAATATGGTACAAGACATCGTGCTGCTGTAGGTATTTCTGAGGTGAGTGATGCAGTGACACTAGTTGTATCAGAAGAAACAGGAGGTGTGAGTATTACCATCAATAATCAGTTAATCCCTGATTTAACGAAAGAAGATTATTTAGCTATCTTAACGAAGGAATTATCTGCAAAAGAACAGGTAAAGAAACGTCGTAATGTACTGAATTTCTTAACTAGCTCAAAAAATTTAGCTAGAAAGAAAGGAGGCAAGTAGATGGAGTTGAATGGAAAGAGTAAATTGATCACGGCATTGTTTGCATTGTTGCTAACTTTAATTCTATTTACCAATGCGAATACGCCTGATCAGCAAAAACCAACTTATAATTATGAAGAAACGGTGAAGCAAGTCCCAATTGTTTTTGAATACAATGAAAAGAAATATTATATTCAAGGGTATGAACCAAATGTTGATGTTAAATTGAGTAGTGCCAATCGTGTGCAACTATTAGCTGAGAGCAATGCAGATACTAGAACATTTAAAGGTTGCTGATTTGAATAAGCTGTCTACAGGAACGCATGAAGTGAAATTAAAAGTCGAAAATTTAAAATCTGGTGTAAAGGCTAAGTTAAGTGCGAATAAGTCTACTGTAACGATTGAAAAGAAAATCTCTAAAAAATTTGAGGTTAAACCGATTTTAGCTGATGAACATCAATTGGATGGAGTGACTTTGAGAAGTATCTCTAGTACACCGAAATCTGTCATCGTGACTACCGGTGCACAAACGATGAAAGAAATTGCGATTGTACAAGCTTTATTTACTTCAAATAATCCTATCTCGCAAAATATCACTAAATTAGTGAAACTAGAG
>NHCFJ05603__coassemble_1358_pt1 | contig 9145 bp, 7 predicted proteins | sample NHCFJ05603__metabat2_high_PE_003 | metagenome-assembled genome bin NHCFJ05603 | reverse complement strand
TAACTCAAACTTCGCACATAAATTGTAGCTATGAACCTTGAAAAATCAGTATCTAGAACCTATTTAGTTGTCAATGATTCTACTTTATGTAGCTCGCAGTTTCGTTTTCAACATAACTGGTAATATATCCATAAACGCATCTACTAATTGCGTTATTTTTTTATCTGAAAGTTCAGTATAATCTGTAAGTATCGTTCTAAACATCTGTAGCAGCATTTGAAACGCTTGTATCCATGTGATATCCGCCATCTCATCAGAAAAATATAGAAAAAGCTCTCCTAGAGACCGAGTATCACTGGATTCCCTACTCTCTAACGAAAGCATCATGTATCGTGTAAAAACAACCGCAGTACGCGCAATCATTGCATCGTAGGATAGGGAGTTACATTCTCTACTTAGGTTAAGATAGCTTTTGCATAACTTGAAGAAAACTTCTATATCCCAGCGTTTTCCATAAATTCGAATGATCTCATTTTCGTCCAAATTTACGTTTGTAGAAATCAAGCAGAGGTATTCTTATGGAAATAAGTAAATTGGAATACTTGTAATGCTAGTGCTGTGAGAAATAAACGGGATAGTGCTAGAATATAGCGATGAAGCGTTGGTCTGTCTTGGGATCAATGTCACAGCCTAATATTATCAACCACTAATCTATAGGCAAGGGACGCCCAAATTACTTGCATTTTTGTGCTACCTAAAGTTTTATATCTTGTGCCCTACCTTCAAATTTTCTATTTCCTTACAAACTTGAAGAAAAAAGTAGCCTATTTTATCCTAAGTGGCATGATTTAGCGATTTGTTCGCAATAGTTGGCTTTCATTTTATAAGTCATAAGCACATCATTTTTAAAAGCGCTTTCTACAGTGGTATAATATCAAGTGTTAGATTTGTTGTAACAAAAAAGGAGGAATTTTTATGACATATCAAACAATTTACCCATATACCAATGAAGTGTTAGCAACTTTTGATAACGCTACCGAGCAAGATTTAGAGGCAGCTTTAGCCAAGGGTCATCTTTTATACAAAAAATGGCGCCAAAAGGATTTGCTCGCTCAACGTAAAGAACAGTTACATCAAGTTGCCGCATTGTTAAGACGCGACCTTGATAAGTATGCCGAAATTTTAACCAAAGACATGGGAAAATTATTCACGTAAGCTCAGGGCGAAGTGGCTTTGTGTGCCGATATTGCCGATTACTATGCAGATAAGGCTGAAACTTTCCTACAACCTAGACCATTAGAAGCAGTGCATGGTCAAGCTTATTATGTCAAACAAGCAACGGGTGTGTTAATCGCTGTTGAACCATGGAATTTTCCTTTTTATCAAATTATGCGTGTTTTTGCACCGAATTTTATGGTCGGCAATCCGATTATTTTAAAACACGCTTCAATTTGTCCGCAATCTGCACAAGCCTTTGAAGAGCTAGTCAATGAAGCTAATGTCGAACCGGGCGCCTTTAAAAACTTATTCTTATCTTATGACTTAGTGTCTAAAGCCATTGCCGATCCGCGAGTAGCTGGAGTTTGCTTGACAGGTTCTGAACGTGGGGGAGCAAGCATTGCCCAAGAAGCCGGGGCTAATTTGAAGAAAACCTCGATGGAATTAGGTGGAAATGATGCTTTTATTATTTTAGAAGATGCGGATTTTGAGTTATTAGCCGATACGATTACGTTTGCACGGTTATATAATGCTGGCCAAGTATGTACCTCTTCGAAACGTTTTATTGTGGTCGGACAAAAAAATTATCAACGCTTTGTCGATCTCGTTGTCGAAAAATTTAAAGCAGCAAAATGGGGCGACCCGATGAATCCTGAAACAACCTTGGCACCATTGTCTTCAGCCACGGCGAAAAAACAAGTCTTAGAACAAATCAAGCTAGCCAAAGATCATGGCGCAACCGTTGTTTATGGCGATGAAGCGATTGACCATCCAGGTAATTTCGTGATGCCAACTGTTTTGACAGATATCACGAAAGACAATCCAATTTATAACCAAGAAATTTTTGGTCCGGTAGCCTCGATTTATCAAGTGGACTCAGAAGAAGCAGCTATCGAACTAGCCAATGATTCAAGCTATGGTTTAGGTAGCACAGTCTTTTCTAAAGATTTAACTCATGCCAAAGAAGTCGCTGAAAAAATTGAAACTGGGATGACTTTCATCAATTCCGGTTGGGCTTCTCATCCAGAATTACCATTTGGCGGGATCAAAAATTCGGGTTATGGCCGTGAATTAAGTGAATTAGGCTTTGACACCTTTGTGAATGAACATCTCGTATTCGTGCCAGATGCTGCACTATAAAAATAAGATAGCCTCTAGAAGTTAGCCGAGCTTCTAGGGGCTGTTTTTGTTAGTTAGGGAGAAATTTTAGATTCTGAACGATGGTAAAGAGATGTACTTTGTTAAAACCCCGAGTTTATCACTTGTAAAAAATAAAAAAGATAGCTAAACCTTTGAATATCAAGGGTTTCGGCTATCTTTTTCAATTGTTGTTTCACTAATCGAAAAGTGTAAACATATTGTGGATAAGGTTTCTATTAAATTCGGGTATAGTAGCGAATGATAATAAAACAACACAGAGCATTAAAACAATAGTTCTGTGTTGTTTTTTTCTGCTATCTTTATATATTTCTTATCAGTTTTATTATCGGTAATAATATGGTCAAACTGATCCCAGTCAGAAAACCGATACGCATGTGTTTTTCCAAACTTTGAATGATCCACCAATAAGATTTTCTTATTGGCAAGATTCATAACTTTCTTTTTAAATAATGCTTGAGAAAAATTTGCTTCATAAATACCATGTTCATCAATACCGGTAGAACTAAACAGGCACAAATCTATACGAAAAAGTTTCAAAAAATCATTTCCATAATCACCAATGACACTTTCAGCATCTTTTATAGCTTCACCACCGATGATGTAGACTCTATTGTCTGATCTACATGTTTGTAATAATTTATACGCAGTATTTAATCCGTTTGTAATGATAACCATATTAGAAAGATTTGATATGTATGGTAGTAAGGCCTTTACTGTTGAGCTAGAATCAACGAATATACACATTCCTGATCCAATAAAAATGCTTGCAATATCTGCAATGTACATTTTTTCTTTTATCATGACATTTTCTCTATAGTTAGTTGAGATGACATGATTTTTTTCTACTTCTAGTACTACTCCACCGCGATATCTTCTAACTAGTCCTTCTTTTTCCAACTCAAGTATCTCTCTTCTCAAAGTTGATGATGAAATAGCTAATTTTTCTTCCAGTTTATGATTGCTCATTTTTTTATGGATTTTCAGCAAATGAAGTATCTGATTACGTCGGATTTCTGTCATGGTCATTCTCCAAAAATAATAAAAGAATATTATTTATTTTATTACATGATTTTGAGGTTGTCCATAGTTCACGAATCTTTTTATCATGTTTTCTAACTCGTTATTTGGTAAAATTATTGGATTGCCCATACATGAAGCAATAAAATGAATTTTAGTGCAATATTCTACTTGTTCTAATACATTAAATGCTTGCTTAATGTTACTTCCTCCTGTTAATATACCATGATTTGCTAGCAATACAGCCTTTCTATCTTTCATAGCTTCAAATGCATTAACTGCTAGTTCTTTTGTACCATATGAAGCATAGTTAGCACAGTGGACGTCTGTGCCTGCAACCGCAAGCATATAGTGTGATGCAGGTAGTGTTTTTCTTAATGTTGCATAGGCAGTGGAATAAGTAGTGTGTGCATGAATCAAACAATTAATATCTTTTCTCTTTTTATAGAAAATTGCATGCATTTGCCACTCACTAGAGGGAATAAGGTTAGTATTTGATATAACAGTTCCATCTAATGTCATCTCGATAATATCAGCAATATTCATATCTTCAAATGGTATACCTGAAGGTGTAATAAGCATGATATTTTTTTCCTTTATGAATTGACTAATATTTCCTCCTGTACCTAGTGTATAACCTTGCTCGATTAGTTTGTTACCGTAGTCAATAATATTCTGTTTATCTTGGTCTAACATAATTTTTCTCCTTTATTTATATAATGGACCATAAGTTTGACATGCAAGCATATCAGCTGCTTCTAAATCTTTAGTGCCGAAGCAACTAAAGGAGTGTGGTCTAAATATTTTTTCTTCATCGATATTATGCATACTAACAGGAATTCTAAGCATGCTCGCTAAAGTGATTAATTCTCTTCCAACATGTCCAAATACACTAGCTCCATGGTTGCTACCCCAATTATTCATTATGTTATAGATATTTAAATTGTCGGTCTCCCGTGGTGCAAACCAAATTGTTGGCCAAGTTGGATCTGTCCTATTATTTAATATTTCATGAACATTTTCTGGAAGATTATATGAATAGCCTTCGATAATTTGTAGTGTCGGTCCTAAATTATCTACAATATTAACTCTGATTAGAGTTAACGGTAATTCAGCTTGTAAATGATACTGGCATGAATAACCCCCACCTCTAAAGTATTCGTAATTGGCTCGACACCATTTTGTGTTTGATAAACATGAACGAATGTCTTCTTCAGTCATATTCCAAAATTCTTTCATTGTTGATTGACCATTTGAATCTTTGCTACCACCATTACCGTCTAGTGCACTAGAACCCGAATTTAAAAGGTGAATTAATCCATTTTTAGCTTTTCCTTCCAAAGTATAGTTTGTAATTCTTTTAATAGATTCTGGACTCCAAAAAGTTCTAATATCAGAAAAAATAGGAGCGGTATTTGTTAACAAACTACCAAATAACATTGCTGCAGAATTTAGAGTGTCATTTTCTGTTGCAAAAGCTACAGGTGGTTTGGGACCATTCCAATCAAATGTGCTGGCGAAAATGGATTCAAAAAAATCTCCATTTGGTAGCCAATCAGTCCAGTGTCGTTGCCCTTGAAATCCACCAGCTATAGCTGATTTTCCCTTTGATTCTTCAATCCAACCTAACTCAGCTAGTTTTTTATTTCCGAATAGTATATCTCGAATAACTAATGTTTGTTTTGCGATAAACTCCCATTGCTTTTCGTCAGGAATAGTTCTGGATTGGAGTACAATATCATTTAATTTCTTATTTAGATTGATATCTACTCCTTCATGACAATTTTCACTAATCCAACTATTCAGTTTCTCTAACTCTGTTTCATCGTATATTTTTAAATGAATACGTCGCAAAATTTCAACCATATCAACATATTCGATGTGCATTCCTAAGTAGTTTTCAAAAAATTTTTGATTTATTTGGCTTCCCGCAATGCCCATAGAAGAGGATCCAATATTTACATAAGATTCATTTCGCATTTGTCCTACTGCGATGCTAGTTTTTGCAAATAGTAATATTTTTTCTTTAACATCTTCAGGAATATCATTGTTATCTGAGTCTCTAACTTCTTTTCCGTATATTTTAAATGCAGGTAGTCCTTTTTGAGCATATGCACTCATAGTAGCAGCTAAATAAACTGCCCCGGGTCTTTCAGTTCCATTAAATCCCCAAACTGCTTTGAGAGTATCAGGAGATAAATCCATTGTCTCAGTACCGTAGCACCAACATGGCGTGACAGTCAATGTTGCTATTACATTATTGTTTTTGAAACCTTCATCTACTTCCCTTGCATCTGAATATCCCCCTATTGTTTTAGAATATAAAATACATTCTACAGGACTACCATCACGATATCTTAAGGTACTTTCAATTAGCTTTTTTGCTTTTTCTGCCATAATCATTGTTTGTCTTTCCAAAGATTCTCTAACACCCCCTTGTCTCCCATCTATTGTTGGTCTGATTCCTATTCTTGGTTTTTTCATTTTGCATTACCTCTCTTATTATTTATATATATTAAGTGATATTCATTAAAAATAGGATTATTTATAGGTGTATATTCCTTTAAGTCAAATAGATTTTTTAATAGTTTATATGCTTCATCTTTTGACTTTATTAGGTTTAAAGCAATAAATTGAGCTATTGAATTTCCCAACGCAGAGGCTTCGTCGTATATTGGAATCACCTTAGATTGAGTAATATTTGTTATGAGTTGGTTCATAAATTTTGACTTACTACCCCCACCAAATATAAAAATAGGGTATTTGTTATGATTTAAATCCGATAATATATCAGCATATTTAAATGCTAAATTTTGATATATTATTTGAAAAACATCTATGGATTCCATATGCCCGTATTTACCGTAAATTTTTATAAGTGATTTTGAAATATTATTATGAGACGATAACTTTATTTTATCTAAATCAATAACATTATTCTTAGGTATTTTTTTCATCAATAATTCTTGAATATCAGGAATGTTGAAATGTTCATTTGTGGTGTTTTTTATCTCATTTGCAACTTTTTCGATGTACCACATGCCAAGAATATTTTTTAATTTTAGAATCTTACCATCTCCAGCTTGCTCATATGAATACGAAGTAGATAGGCCCTTACTTTTTAATAAACCGATTTCATTTTTCTCCCCAATTATTGACCAAGTTCCAGATGAGATAAAATATATTGGAGAGCTTGATTCTGGAATTGTAAATACTGCACAGGCTGTATCATGTGACACTATTGAGTGAATAGGAATTGAAGTTGAGTCATCAATTTCACAATATCCTATTCTAGAGAAAGGTAAAATAATTTTTGGAAAAATTTTTATTGGGATTTCTAAATAATCAACTAAATTCTTAGACCAAGTACGCTTTTCTAAATCAAATAATTGTGTCGTTGATGCTATGGAAGACTCGCTATATTTACAACCTGTTAAGAGAAATAATATATAATCAGGAATCATCAATAATGAATGAGCTTGAGAAATAATTTCAGGATAATTCCTTTTTAAATAAATCAGTTGAGAACTTGTATTGATTGGAGAATTTGGAATACCTGTAATTTCAAAAAAATATTCAGGTAACTCTTCACATATATTATAATTTTCATTCATGAGCATTGTTTCATAGCATAATGGATCCATTAATTTATCATTGTGTGAATCTAGTAAAACAAAATCGCATCCCCAAGAATCAATGCCAATACTTTGGATATCATATTTTTTTGAAGCTGTTAGGATAATTGACTTAATTTGCGATATGATATCATTTATATTCCAAAAATAGGCATTTTTGGTTGAGTCAAAATATTTATATCCTGTAAATCTGTAAACCTCTTGCTGTGTAATATTACCGTTAATAATTGAAAACACAATACCTCGTGAACTAGTTGCACCCAAATCAAAAGCTAATACTGAAAACATAATACGTACTCCTTGAAATTAATATGTCACTTTCAATCAAAGTATAGTTTTTATAAATTAAAATTGTAATGCTTGAAATAAAATATGGCATTTTGTCAATAAATTATTCAAATGTAGATTAGCAATAGCATAGGTGATATGATTTTTTTGTAATCGGTTACTGATGAAAAAATAGGATGTGATTAGTTTGGAAGATGCAACTTTAAAAGAATGGTTTACTGATGATAAGTATGGATTATTTATTCACCTAGGTTTGTATTCTGTAGCAGCTAGACATGAATGGGTACAGACATTAGAAGAAATTAATCCCAATGATTATCAAAAGTATTTTGATAATTTTAATCCTGACTTATTAAATCCATACGAATGGGCGAAAGATGCAAAAAGAAATGGATTTAAATATGTAATAATTACCGCAAAACATCATGAGGGATTCTGTTTATGGGATACCCAATACACAGATTTCAAGGTAACTAATACTTCTGCTGGAAAAGATATTTTGAAGGAATTGATAGATGCATTTAGAAAAGAAGGATTGAGAATTGGTTTGTATTATTCTTTGTTGGATTGGCATCATCCTAATTTTAAAGTAGATGGATATCATCCGATGAGAAATAATGATAAATATATTGAAATATACCATGAAGATATGGGATCTTACAGAAAATATATGATTAACCAAATAACTGAATTGCTAACAAATTATGGGAAAATTGACTATTTATGGTTCGATTTTTCCTATGAATCACGAAATTGGGGAAAATTTGTTGGAAAAGGTTCTAAAGATTGGGGAAGCGAAGAATTAGAAAAAATAATCTATGAGTTGCAACCGGACATCTTATTGAATGATCGATTAGGATTGTCTAGAGGTGTTAAGACTCCTGAACAATTTTCTAGAAGCAAAGGTATGAAAGGAGAATTATGGGAAACTGTACAAACACTTAATAATAGTTGGGGCTACGATAGAGACAATAATAATTTTAAATCTAGTGAACTTGTGGTTAAGCAACTCATTGATACTGTTTCAAAAGGAGGTAACTTTACAATAAATGTGGGTCCTACAGCAAGGGGAGAGTGGGATGATCAAAGTAAAAAAATACTTCAAGAAGTTGGTGCTTGGCTCTCAAAAAATGGTCAGTCAATTTATGGCGCAACTTCATGCGACTTTGATGCACCTAATAATTGTTGCTATACACAAAAAGGCAAAAAAATTTATTTGCATATTTTTAGTTGGCCATATAGAACAATTGCTTTACCAAATTTAGGGAACAAAGTTGCATTTGCAAGACTATTATCTGATGGTTCAGAGATACGATTTGTAGATAAGAAAAATATCGGTGGTGAACGAGAAGCAACTGATAACTTATATAAAGAAGTTGCAGAAGTTCATATTAAAGAGTCTATTGATCCTAGCACTTTGCTATTAAATATACCTATTAGACCACCTAAGGATTTGGTTCCTGTAATTGAACTCACTTTAAAATAATGATTTTAGAAAGTTGGAGTATATATGAGTATGACTATTAAACAATTAGGGATTGAACATGTAAGAGTTGATGAACGATTAATTCATGGACAAGTTGCTACTTTATGGATTGGTAATTTAGGAGTAAATAGAGTGATGGTTGTTGATGATGATGTGGTTTCTGATGAGATAACAAAAAGCTCTTTAAAAATGGCTGTACCAAATGGAATTAAGTTAAGTATATTAAGAACAAAAACAGCTGTTGAAAGAATTCTAGATGGAAGATATTCTGAACAAAAAGTAATGATAATTGTAATGTCGCTCCAACAGCAAGGCCAGTCTTTAAATCGCCCATTATTAGCCCAGTAATAGTACCCATAATTAATGCTTGATTAGCAAATACACTAATACTTAAATTTTC
>NHCFJ05603__coassemble_1218_pt1 | contig 10855 bp, 11 predicted proteins | sample NHCFJ05603__metabat2_high_PE_003 | metagenome-assembled genome bin NHCFJ05603 | reverse complement strand
GTTGAGTTTTGGCATTTCACGTTTCGTTTCATCGAATAATAGATGAGATAATTTTTCAGTATCTTGTCTAAATAAGCTGAATTCTTTGCCAAGCTCTTGTTTTTTGCTTTCCATTCTTTCGTTAATTTCTTTAACTGCTTTTGTAAAGCTAGCAAGATTAGCTAAAGTATAACCAAAATCGCAGGATGTAATTGCGATTAAAAGAACAGGAAGAAAGATTGAATATTTTTGATACGCTAATAATGCATGATCCAACATCCAAGGCTGGACAACTTTGACAATAAATACACAACAAATTCCCCAAAATATAGAAACAGGGACCGCAACTCTACCATTAATATTTAAAGGAACATCGTTGTAATCCCACAATGATAATGAAAATAATTTTTCTAGCAAGAAACTTGTCACATATTCCAATAAACTAACTAAGATTGCTGAAACGAAAAATAAGACGAAAATATTTTTCTGATAAGGGTCAACTAAATAGAGCACCCCTAGAATACCAAACCCATAAATTGGTGTTATGGGACCTAATAAAAATCCACGATAAACAAAATGACGGGCATTAAAAGAACAGTAAATTGTTTCCCAAAGCCAGCCGATAAAAGAATAGGCAAAGAATAATAAAACAACAATAGCAAATATTTCAATCATTCACTAATACCTCCGTTCATTTTTATTCATATTTAACTCTATGATAATACAAAAAATGTGAATTGTGTAGATAATATAAAATATTATAACGATATACTAAAAAACAAAAATAATAAATATGAGCTAATAAGTAAAGGTTCAGGTTTCCATATTGATTATTTCATTTAACAGATAACAAATTTTGTGCTAAAATAATCTTGAGAGGGCAGAGATGATTAAAAGGAAGGTGATTCATATGCAATATCCAGTTAACCAAATTTCAGAGTATTCGATTACTAGTGCGAATGAACCAACTTCTCCTGATGCAGTACGGTATTATGAATGGAATGACTTTTCGTTCAATAAAGTAAATAAAACAAGATGGAATAATGTAGAGCTTTTTGATTGTTTTGAGTTAGTGAATCAAGTAGGTAATCCAATCCAGCAATCTCCAGATGATTATTTTATACAAATCTTACGTGCGTTACAGCAGAAGAATAAACGGAAAAATTTTTAATTGAAAAGAAACCTCCAAGAATGATGTAGGGAATGCATTCTTGGAGGTTTTGTTTATTTTTCTTTTTTTACTTTTTGAATGAATTCAGCGATGGCTATTGCTTGATATTCTTTTTGGAATTTTTCACTTAATTGCTTTTGGGCCACTTCATTCATTTGCGGATTAGTTAGGATTGTTTCTTTCATTTTTTTCATGACATATGCCTGGCCTTCTTTAGCCATTTGTGCTTGATTCTTTTTTACTTGTTCTTCTAGGAATTTTGCTTGTTTGACACTTAAAGTTACCCAAGAAGTAGATAAGTAAAATTCGTTTATCTGTTTGATGTATTCATGGTTATTATCCGCGATATTAAATAGAAATTGATAAAAGCTATTCACTATTCACCCACATGAAGATAACATTAAACTGGATTTTTGATGAGCATTTCTAAAATTGTTCAAATTGTATATACAACCACGAAAATTCTGGATAAGGAGCTTCTCCTGCGTGAGCCCTTTTTTAAATTCCAAGTAAAAATTAAACAACTTGTGTAATTCTAAAATAGTTAAATAATGCAACACCAGTGATTCTGAAAGTAAAAAAATGTCAACTAACTAGACATTATATCGCCGAAATCTAAAATGATTATTGAAAGAAAAAATGTTTGAAATTTTCGCATATGAAACAATATTTGAAAATCATTATTTTAAAATAATATATTTTTGATAATTACGGAGGGAAGGATGAGCGATTTTCTAAAACAAATTTTTGCGAATGATAATATATTGGTGGGCATAAGTGAATTAAGTGAAATGTGTGACTTTTTACAAAGATAATTGCGATATTGGAACAAAAAGGCTATACTCAAAGTGTAGAAGAAAAGTCTGATAATCCAGTCGCGAGAAAATATCGCTTATTTATGGTCGTAAAAGTTCAACTAATAAAAAATTATTTTGATTAAGGTGCTTCCTTACGTCATGCAGTTGAAAAGGCGGAACAAAAATTTACCTTAGTCCGTTCCTTTCAACAACTATTTAAACAAGGTATCCTTCAATTGAAAGCATTAGATAATAACGCTGTATTTATTGTTTTGGACCAATTGAGAAAACTGAGAACTATTTTGTTGTCAAGCTTGTTCAAAGTTACAATCAATTAATAACTTTTGTAACTTGTGATGCAACAGATGAAAGTCTGCAAAGTTTTTAAAATCATAACAAATTACAATCTGTATAGAATGTAATTCATGTCATATTTATGAGTTTCAGGTTTATTTTTTCATATTTTTTGCTAGATTTTTATGCTTAATTTAGTATAATGATATCGAAGAATAAATTTGAACATGTTCTTTTAATTTTGTTTGTCTGTAAAGTTACATACGTTGTTTATCTAGTGCATTATTTTTACTTAAAAAATGTCTACTAAATAAAGCTTGTAAAGGAGGGATCAGTAGGATGTCTAGATCAGGTTACTATCATGAGGTAGCTGAGGATTTAATCAGTCGAATTGAAGATGGTGAGTTCATGCCTGGTGATCCACTTCCAAAGCAAGTTGAATTAGCAGCTTCTTATCAAACAAGTCGTTTAACCATTCAAAAAGCCATTCAAATATTAATTACGGAGGGCTATGTTTATGTAAAAAAAGGGAATGGGACTTTTGTAAAAGCAGAAAATAAACAGTCTTCTATTATGCAATCTAATATTAATGAATGCATCGGATTAACGGCTAAGTTTAAAGGAATCATGGATATTAATAATAAAGTTATTTCTTTTCATGTCAGGCAAGCCGATGATGATGAGTGCGAAAAACTAGAACTGCCTGAGGGAAGTCGCGTCTATGATGTTATTAGATTAAGATATTTGAATTCACAGCCTTTTAGATTAGAGTATATTATTATGCCTGTAAATATTGTCAAAAACCTTGATCAATCTGTATTTGAGAAGTCTTTGTACGACTATATTTCCAATTCTTTATCACTTAAGATTGGTTCTGCCTTACGTAAAATAAAAGCCGATCGTTCTGACCAATATGATCATGATTTTTTAGATTGTCAAGAGGCTGATCCCGTATTAGAAGTCGAACAAGTCGTAAGTTTAAAAGATGGCCGACCTTTTGAATTTTCACAATTAAGATATCGATATGATAAAGGACAATTAATTTCTAATCATGTCATTGAATAATAGCTGTTCACAATGAATTATCGTGAATCAGCTATTTCTTTTTTGTTTGTACTGTGCAATATCTCTATCATTTAGTAAAATATAAAAGTCTATGAGAATAGGGAGATGATTTGTTGAAAAAAAAGAATTTAATGTTGATGATTGCCATTAGTAATTTATTTTTAATTTTTACCGGGGTAGGATTAGTTATTCCAGTAATGCCTTTACTGATGGAAGATATGCATTTTAATGGAGCGATTATGGGCATGATGTTGTCGGTATTTTCAATCACTCAATTGCTTGCTTCGCCGATTATGGGCTATTTATCTGACAAAATTGGCCGCAAAAAGATGATTGTTCTAGGGATGTCGTTATTTGCTATTTCAGAATTTATTTTTGGATTTGCCAATGATAAATACATTTTTTATCTATCCCGTGGTCTAGGAGGTGTGGCGGCTGCATTACTAATGCCCGCAGTTACTGCATTTGTAGCTGATATGACAACTATTGAGCAGCGACCTAAAGCGATGGGGTATGTTTCTGCGGCAATCAGTGGCGGATTTATTATCGGTCCCGGAATTGGTGGGGTGCTAGCAAGTCTGGGTCATCGTGTGCCATTCTTTGCGGCGGGGATTATTGCAATTATTGGCTGTCTTTTAACACAAAGTATTTTGATTGAACCACAGCATAACCTTCAAGCAAAAAATACTTCTCAAAAGACAAATGCCAAGGAAATCGTACGTGAATTTCTTTCTAAGCCAGGTGTATTATTTATTTTTATCATTATTTTTATTTCTTCATTTGGCTTACAAGCTTTCGAAAGTATCTATACAATCATGACAACGATTATTTTTGGCTTTAATCCTGCGCAAATTGCTGTTATAATTACAGTAAGTGGTGTTTTAGCACTTTTTTTCCAATTATTTTTATTTGATCATATTATTCGAAAAATTTCAGAGATAGGTTTAATTCAGATTACATTTTTTGTAAGTGCAATTTTTATTTTTATCATTGCTTTTACTAAAAATTCGACTATATTTGTTATCGCGACTTTTGTGGTCTTTTTAGCATTTGATTTATTTAGACCTGCAGTGACGACTTATCTATCAAAAATCGCTGGTGAAAATCAAGGAACGATTAATGGCTTAAATTCGACATTTACAAGTTTTGGGAATATTATCGGTCCCGTAGCTTCTGGTGCGTTATTTGATTTAAACCAACATTTCCCATATTATATCTCTGCAAGTATTTTATTCATTACAGGTATTTTATCTTTATTTATTCGAAAATCACAAAGTAGAGAGTAGGCATATGATGAAACTGTGTGAAAACATTGGACAAAAATACAACCGCAATCAAATCGGAATATTAGCTGGTTTTTTGGGCTTAATCAGTAATTTTGTCCTTTTTATCGGAAAATTTTTGATAGGGGTTTTTGCGCATTCGGTCTCTATTATGGCAGATGCGATTAATAGTTTATCGGATACTATTTCTTCTTTATTAACCTTAGTTGGGTTTAAAATAGCTGGAAAACCGGCAGATAAAGAGCATCCTTATGGGCATGAGCGTTTTGAGTATGTAAGTGGCTTAATTGTTTCGATATTAGTTTTGTTTGTTGGGTTGAAGTTTTTAGAAAGTTCAATCCAAAAAATCATTCATCCGGTCGCCATTAAGCTTTCTCCAATTGTTTTTTTCGTTTTAGTGCTTTCTATTGGGATAAAAATCATGCAAGCTGTGATGTACCGATATTTTGGCAAAATGATTAAGTCCAATGCATTAATGGTAACGAGTCAAGATAGTTTAAATGATGTTTATACGACCTTGATAGTGTTAATCTCAGCAGCTGTTCAATGGGTAACTTCTTGGCGGATAGATGGTTATTTTGGTTTTGCTTTAGCCATTTATATTCTTTATTCTGGCTACCAAATGATTACGGAATTTATGGATGTATTATTGGGGAGTCGGCCAAAACAAGAAGAAATTGAAAAAATGGAGCAGTGTTTGCAAGCTTGTGAGGATATTATAGGGTTTCACGATTTACTCGTTCATTCTTATGGCCCTAAAAATCGTTTTGCTTCCGTTCATATCGAGGTGGACGAAAAATTAACCTTGAATCAGGCTCATGATATCATTGATGGCATTGAGCGAACTTTTAAAGAGGCGTTAGATGTGGAACTTGTTTGTCATTTAGATCCAGTGCCAATTGACAATCAAACCCATATTCGTTTAAGACAGCTGATAAAAAATGAACTAGCACAAATCGATGGGCAACTGAGGATGCATGATCTACGCTTGGAAAAAGATCGTATTTGTTTTGATTTAGTCATTCCTTTAAATTTTCCTTTCACTGATGAGTTTTTAGAAGCAATTCTGACTAAAAAAGTGAATCAGGAATTTCCGAATCATCAAGTAGAAATCATTTTTGACCATAATTATCTATTATAAGGAGGCAAGGAGATGTTTGCCAAAGAATTTGATATTCTTTATCAAGTTTTGGTGTTTTTTATTACGATTAATACAATTGGGGCTTTTATTACCATATTCAGAAAGCCACGTTCTATCGCTAGTATCTTTGCTTGGATGATGACTTTAGTATTTATTCCAGGATTTGGGTTCTTGCTTTATTTGTTTTGCGGTCGGGGAATTGATGGGGAGATTGTTTATAAGTACACAGAAAAATATCAAGGCAGAATTACAGAAATTAATCGTTCCATTCAGGAATATAATTTACAATATCATCAAACGGTTAAAACCCCTGAATCTAATCTTTTAAAAAACTACTTTAGAAATACAGAGGAATCGCCACTTTCAAAAGGAAATGATATCGAATTCTATACGGATGGTTCTACTAAGTTTGAATACTTATTTAAAGATATCAGGCAAGCGAAACACCATATTCATATTGAGTATTACGCCATTTTTAAAGATCAGATAGGTACCCAATTAAGAGACTTATTGGTTTCAAAGGCCAAAGAGGGGATTGAGGTACGCTTGATTTTTGATCCTTGGGGTGGCAATGTAAATATGCGTTTTTTCAAGCCATTAATTGATGCAGGTGGCCAAGTGGTTCCATTTATCACTTCGCGCAACTTAATTAAAAAAACGCGTTTAAATTATCACTTACACCGCAAAATTGTGGTTATTGATAGTGTGATTGGCTGGACGGGTGGTTTTAATGTTGGTGATCAATACCTAGGTAAGAGTAAAAAATTTGGACCATGGCGTGATACCCATGGCAGAATTTTTGGTACAGCCGTTTTTACTCTACAAGAAATATTTATTCGAGATTGGAATGCTTCAGCTATTAAAAAGGCCAATAAAATGGATTATGTAGATGAGTATTTCCAGTTGCCGACTTATGATTCAAAACGCAATATCAGTATGCAAATCGTGGCAGATGGTCCAGAAAACTTTGAGGAAATCTTACATGGTGGTTTTATTAAGATGATTTTAGCAGCTGAAAGACGTGTTTGGCTGCAGTCCCCATACTTGATTCCGGACGATACGATGATTAATGCTTTATTAATTGCTGTAAGATCAGGAATTGATGTACGTATTATGATTCCGAGTATGCCGGATCATCCATTTATTTATCGGGCTACGCAGTATTATGCTAATTATTTAACAAAAAGAGGCGTCAAAGTCTATTTATATCAAGAAGGTTTTATTCATGCTAAGACGGTTATTATGGATGGTACGATTGCGAGCTTCGGTACAACGAATCAGGATATTCGCTCTTATTCTTTAAATTTTGAAGTAAGTGCTTTTGTTTATAATCGGGATGTGGTTGATACTTTGGCTGGCCATTTTGAAGATGATATGACGCGTTGTATCTTATTAACGAATGAAATGATAGCTGAGCAATCCTATTGGTTACGATTTAAGCAAAGTTTTTCTCGTTTACTTTCGCCGATTCTTTAGTGCTTTTTGTAAACCTTGGCGTGCTAGATTGTCTGCTCCTTTATTTTGACTATCGCTAATCCAATGAAAAAAGACAAATTGGAAGGTTGTCAGTTTTTCGTTAATGAGTGTTAAATATTTACTAAATTTTTCATTACGCGTGTAGTTTTTTTCTAAAGTTTGGACTACAATTTTACTATCTGAGTAAATATTGATAAATTTATCTTGAAAGTGATGTTTGCTACATTCTTCTAGTGCATAAAGGACTGCTTGGAATTCTAATTCATGATTGTCAAAGTCGCCTTGGATAGGAAGGGCAATTTGTTGATAGAATTCTTTTTCACTTAGGACAATCCCAATTCCACCATAAGGCGTTTTTGGTTTACTTGCAGCATCAACATATACTTTTAACATATTTATCGCTCGTTTCTAATTAAAATGAAGTACTATAAATTTTAAAGGAAAAGTAAGGAAGAATCAATGAAGAAACAAAAGATTTTTTGGCAACCAGAACTGTCACAAATGATTATTTTTTGGTCTGTAGCCTTGGGAATTATATTTTATGGCTTGATATTAGCGCTAGAAAACACAGCGCCTTATTTAACGAGTAATCTTGTCATGGGACTAGGAATCATTTTATTCTTTTCTGGTTTTCATCGTTACATGATTATTGATGCAAACAAGCTAACTATCTATTATGCACGAATTTGGAAGAGAAAAGAAATCGCAGTATCTTCTATTTCTAATTGTCAAATCAATCAGCGTAAAGTGGTTTTCAAAGGGGATTTTGGCTCATTTGAATGCCAAATTTCAGTTAAAAATCAACAAAAGCTATTAAAACAATTAAATACTGAGGTAATGACAGCTGATGTAAATTAAAATCTAGCTGTCATCTTTTTATTTTGATGAAAAATCCGAACGTTTTATTTAAATTTGTTTGCTTTGTTCAATTTATTTGCTGATATTTTTCCTAAAATCGTCTATAATATTCATGAAAATATATTTAAAGGAGAAAAAAATTGAAAACTGATATCGAAATTGCTCAAGCTGCGACTTTAAAACCTATTGTTGAAATTGCGGAAAGAATTGGTTTGACCTTTGATGATTTAGAACTATATGGGAAATATAAAGCGAAAATTGACTATCAGACCATTGAAAAAGTAAAGCAAAATAAAGATGGAAAATTAATTTTAGTAACAGCAATTAATCCAACGCCGGCTGGTGAAGGCAAATCAACTGTAACAATTGGTTTAGCGGATGGTTTAAATCAGATTGGCAAAAAGGCGATGATTGCTTTGCGAGAACCTTCTTTAGGACCTGTGATGGGGGTAAAAGGTGGGGCCGCAGGTGGTGGATATGCCCAAGTATTACCAATGGAGGAAATCAATTTACATTTTACTGGTGATATGCATGCCATTACAACTGCTAATAATGCTCTTTCAGCTTTTATTGATAATCACATTCATCAAGGAAATGAGTTGAATATTGATAGCAGAAGAGTGATTTGGAAACGAGCAGTCGATTTAAATGATCGTGCTTTACGTGAGGTGGTCATTGGTCTAGGTGGTCCAGTTCAAGGTGTGCCACGCCAAGATGGATTTGATATCACGGTGGCAAGTGAAATCATGGCTATTTTATGTTTAGCAACTGATTTACAAGATTTAAAAACAAGACTTGCCAATATCGTGATTGGTTATACTTATCAACGTAAAGCGGTCACTGTGGCTGATTTAAAAGTTGAAGGGGCCTTAACTTTATTGTTAAAAGATGCTTTAAAACCGAATTTAGTGCAAACAATTGAAGGCACCCCAGCGTTTGTTCATGGTGGACCTTTTGCAAATATTGCTCATGGTTGTAATAGTGTTTTAGCTACTCAAACAGCTTTGAAATTAACCGATTATGTCATAACTGAAGCAGGGTTTGGTGCTGATTTAGGAGCAGAAAAATTCTTAGATATCAAAGTTCCCCACTTATCCAAAGCACCAGATGCTATTGTAGTTGTCGCAACAATTCGAGCATTAAAGATGCACGGCGGTCTTGATAAAACTGCTTTAACTGAAGAAAATGTTGACGCGGTAATCAAGGGGTTTGCTAATTTAAAACAACATATTCAAAACATGCAACAATATCAAATTCCAGTTGTCGTTGCCATCAATGAATTTGTGACGGATACCCAAAAAGAATTTGAAACTTTAGAAAAACTTTGTCAAGAAATGGATGTTAACATTGCAAGAGCTAGTGTTTGGGCCGATGGTGGTAAAGGTGGCCGTGCATTAGCGCAGGTCCTTGTTGATACAATCGATATGCAGCCATCGAACTATCAAAGACTTTATCAAGATGAGCAATCAATTGAAGAAAAATGTTTAGCGATTGTTCAAAAGATTTATCATGGAAAACAAGTAACGTTCTCGAAAAAAGCCTTAAATCAATTAGCTACATTCAAAAAAGAAGGATGGGATAAATTGCCGGTTTGTATGGCAAAAACCCAATATTCATTTTCAGATGATCCAAGTAAATTGGGTGCACCGCAAGACTTTGAAATTCATATTCGCGAATTTGTACCTAAATTAGGCGCTGGTTTTATTGTGGCTTTAACAGGCGATGTGATGACGATGCCGGGATTACCTAAGAAACCAGCAGCTTTAAACATGGATGTTGATGAAAAAGGCAATGCAATAGGTTTATTTTAATTACTAGAGTGATTTGGTGTAATAACTGAATCACTCTTTCTATTTATTTCCAAGCCAATATTTGATATGATATAGTTTGTTGACATAGATGGGGGGAAATGATTTGGAAGCGGCTGAAATCTTTTTGTCAAGTTTTAATCGGATAGAAAAATATTTACAAAATAGTTTCAAACTTGATAAGTCAATCGGTTTTACCAATTTGGTGCGTAAGGCTCGTGCAAATGGTGATGCCACGATTGCTAAATATGAGGATGATTTAATACAGATTGCGCAGTTAAGAAATGCGATTGTACATGAAACCATCGCCCCGGATTTTATTATCGCCCAGCCGAATCAGTGGATTGTCGATCGAATTTTGACTATTGAAAAGCAGCTCTATCATCCCAAAAAAGTGGGCGATGTCTTTTGTAAGAAGGTTGTGTCTTTTGAACAAGGGACGCCTTTGTTAGAACTATTAAAAATAGCAAGCCATAAAAAATATTCGCAATTTCCGTTACACAATCAAGGGAAATTCGTTGGGGTGATTACATTAAGAATGTTGGGCTATTGGTTTAGTCAGTATCTCACTGAAGCCAATGATACGCCTATCGAGCAATTAAAAGCGAAAGATATCCTAACAATTGAAGGAAAAAAAGCCAATTATCAATTTGTGGGTGAACAAACTTTGGTAGCTGATGTGTTAAAAATTTTTCATCAGTATCCACAATTAGAAGTGATTTTTGTAAGTGCAAAAGGAAAGGAAGAATTACCAATTACGGGTGTGATTCGTCCTAGAGATTTAATTAAGTTAGAAGAGAGTGAAAATTAGTGTATATTTATTATTTATTGGCAATATTGTTTGCCATCTTGGATCAACTAGTCAAATTGGCGGTGGTCAAACAAATTCCATTGGGTGATGAAGTGAATGTCATTCCTGGTATTTTATCTTTCTTTCATATTCGCAATACAGGTGCTGCATGGAGTATGCTAGAAGGTCAAAT
>NHCFJ05603__coassemble_1210_pt1 | contig 10995 bp, 13 predicted proteins | sample NHCFJ05603__metabat2_high_PE_003 | metagenome-assembled genome bin NHCFJ05603 | reverse complement strand
CACGTTATCAAGTGGATGTATTGAAAGTGGAAGTTCCAGTCAATATGAAATATGTCGAGGGCTTTGCAAAAGGTGAAGTCGTTTATACCAAAGAAGAAGCTGCGAAGTACTTTAAAGAACAAAGTGAAGCAACCAATTTACCATTTATCTTCTTAAGTGCCGGTGTGTCAGCTAGCTTATTCCAAGATACTTTACGTTTTGCTCATGATGCAGGTTCGACCTTTAATGGTGTGTTATGCGGACGTGCGACTTGGGCAGAGGGTGTGCAACCTTTTGTTACAGGAGACGAGGCACAAGTAAGAGACTGGTTACAAACACAAGGACGCAAAAATATTGAAGAATTAAATGAAGTATTAAAGGTAACAGCGACACCAGTGAAACTTTCATAAATAATGTTGTGAAGCTAGTCTATTCTTATAAAAATTGCGAAGGTATGCTAGCTTTTCTAGTGTTTTAATTATTCCTTATAGGACCATTTGAAATAATGGAAAGGAGAAGGAAATTTGGTTATGCTAAATATTAAACAACCTTTGTATGATCAATTGGTTGACTTATTAAAGGAAAAGATTGAAACAGAATTAGAACCGAATACAAAATTAGAGTCCGAACGTGAATTATCTAATCGGTATGGGTTAAGTCGCACCACTGTACGTTTAGCGTTACAAGAATTGGAGAAAATTGGTTATATATATAGAATTCGCGGTAAAGGGACATATGTTTCTGATTTATCAAAGGTAGGTAGAAATATTACAAGTGCTTATAGTTTTACCGAACAGACAAAAGCATCTGGAAAGATTCCCAAAACTATTATTTTAGAATTCGAAATAGTGGAGGCCAATAAATATTTTGCCAATAAATTGCAAGTTTCATTAGGCGATCCGTTATATAAGATAAAACGATTGCGACTAGCTAATGATGAGCCAATGATGCTTGAACGAACCTATCTATCAGTTAAAAAATTTTGGAACCTTACTAAAGAGTTATTAGAGACTAAGCCACTGTACGATTTATTTGCCCAAGACTATAATCAAACAATTCATATTGCCGATGAAGAATTTTATGCAAGTATTGTCCGAAATAAGGATATGCAGTATCTTGCTATTGAGAAAAATGCCGCGGTATTGAATATCACTCGTACTACTTATAATATTCAAAATGAAGTGATTGAATATACATTAAGTGTCGCTAGGGCCGATCAGTTTCGTTATAAGATATATAGTGAGCAGCAAGCCAGTTGAAAGGATACAAAAAATAAAAAACTCCACCCTATACAGCCATTTAACGTACGGGGTGGGAGTTTTTTTAATCATTCAGCTGATCATTTTCGGCTGGGTTTTCGCCGGCAAGCAAGCCTTTTTTCAATAAGTGATATTTATTCTTCAAATTCACCACATTTTTTTGATAATTTTGGCTATACATAATCGAAAAGAGTGTATCTAAAATATATTGGAAGGCTACTTGCGAAGAGAACGTCCCAATTTTCCAAAAATCATATTCTGCTTGTGTCATGACTTGCACATAATCAGCTAATTCATTTAGCTCGCCATGGGCATTACCGGTAAATAACACACTAGGAATCTTTTTATCATTAAAAAGCTGTAAAAAACGCTCGTATTGCTTCACGCGTCCACTATAAGATAAAATCATCACACAATCTTCTTCAGTGACATTCGCAGCTACCCAATCTTCATCCGCATATTCTTCACCAATAATGGGGAATCTATTAATCTTCATCAATTTATTTTGAAACCCGCGGCAACGAATCTGTGTATCCCCTTGCGCAAATATAAAAATACGTTTGGCTTTTAACAACAGTTTTGCGACTTGTTCGAGTAAAGGATAGTCAAGCTGTACGACTGAACGTTGGATTGTCTCGGTATACAAAGTAGCCATTTTCTTTGCGATGATTTCAGAATTATCACTTGGATCAAAAGGAAAATTTGGATTGACATTGTCGATTTTATGCAGATTACGATAAACAATCTCGACCAGTTCTGCCTTGAATTCCTTAAAGCCTTCATAATCTAGTTTTTTGGCTAGACGTACGATGGCAGAATGGGAAGTATACGTTTTTTTTGCCAAGTCTTCAATGGTCATTTGCGGAATTTCATCGATATGATTCAAAATAAAGTCTGTGATACGCTGTTCATTTGTAGTTAGGTTGTTCGTTGCTTGTAATTTATCGAGCAAAAACATATAAATCTCCCTCATTCATAAATATTCTCGTCTCATTATAGCATACATTGTGAAAAAGCCAAAGCAACAACAAAGGTTATTACAATAATTTGTGAAACTTTTTAGAAAAATTGTAAAAGGTTTTACTAGTATATATAATAATATTTGTTTTATATAAATTTGTTTAGAAAGTGAAAAAATGAACAGATTCATACCTAAGAAAAATTTGAACAAAATGTTCACATATAGAGCCTATATATACAAGCTTTTTTGAAAGATATTGCCGAAACGATAAAAAATAATTGTCTGTACCACTTGCTCTTCGCTATAATCATTTTCGGAATGGGAGGGATTTTTCATGTTAACAGTAGCATATATTGGAAATGGAAAAAGTACCAATCGCTATCACTTACCTTATGCTTTTAAACAAAGCGATAAGATTCGTGTTAAAACGATTTATGCCAGACATTTATCTCAAGAATGGTCGGCTATTGATGGTGTGAAGTATACGACAGATATTGAAGACATTTATCAAGATGATGAAATTCAACTTGTCATTATTACTACACCAAATGCAACGCACTATCCATTGGCTAAAGATTGCTTGTTACATGGAAAGAACGTTTTGGTGGAAAAGCCCTTTTCCTTAAATTATGCTGAGGCGGAAGAATTATTTCGACTAGCGAATGAAAGAGGTCTTTTCATCCAGTGCTATCAAAATCGCCGTTTTGATTCTGACTTCTTAACGGTGCAAAAAGTGATTGAAAGTGGAAAAATTGGGGATTTATTGGAGTTGGAAATGCATTTTGATTATTTCCGTCCAGAAGTACCACTTGCTTCAACGCATTTTTCGATAGCAGAAAGTTTTTTATATGGCCATGCTTGCCACACACTTGACCAGGTTATTTCGTATTTTGGTGAACCCGATGAAGTACATACTGAGGTCCGCCAATTACTCGGTGAAGACCGCATGAATGATTATTTTGACCTTGATTTATACTATGGTCAGCTAAAAGTGTCGGTTAAATCTAGTTATTTCCGAATCAAACCACGCCCAAGTTTCATCGTGTATGGGACGAAGGGGATGTTTGTCAAAGAAACTAAAGACCGACAAGAAGAGCATTTAAAGATGTTCTACTTACCTAATCAACCTGACTTTGGGGTTGATTTACCAGAACATTACGGTACTTTAACTTATGTAGATGACAGAGGGGATTATCATGATGAGAAAGTCATCTCAGAAGTAGGCGATTATAGCCGTTTTTACGAAGCGCTTTATGATACTATCGTTTTAGGTAAAGACAAAATCGTAAAAGATGAAGAAACGCTGTTTCAAATGAAATTATTAGAGGCTGCTATCCACCAGCTTTTGTAATTTCAGATTTAAATTATATACTACTAGCCATTGACAGAGCCTTTTATGTTTTTTCCTGACATAAAAGGCTTTGTCTATTTTTTAGGCATTTCTCAGCTTCCCAGGATTGTTTATGACTGTTGTAAAGAAACACGTCGTTCGTTATAATGGAGGAAGTTGATAATCAAAGGAAAGGAATAAATGATTTGAGAAATGAAATGATGCACCGTCCTGTGGTGATGAAAGAATTAGTCCAATACCTAAGAACGGCACAAAAACCTTTGGCCGGTGAGTTAGGTGAGGTCGAACGTGAGGCCAATGAACAAGAAGTGCCCATTATTCCGCATGAAACCGTGGTCTTTATGCAATTTTTACTAGGTCAAATCAAGCCACAAAATATTTTAGAGATTGGTTGTGCGATTGGTTTTTCTTCTAGTTTAATGGCACAATTTGTCGGTGAAAACGGTCATGTGACTACCATTGATCGCTTCGATGTAATGATTGAAAAAGCTAAAAAAACTTACGAACGTCTTGGCTTAACCGATAAAGTCACACTTCTGGAAGGTCAAGCGGCGGATATTTTACCAACATTGACGGGTCCATATGATTTTATTTTTATGGATAGTGCGAAGTCAAAATACATCGAGTTCTTACCAGAGTGTTTACGGTTATTGAAAAAAGGTGGCGTCTTGATGGTGGATGATATCTTCCAAGGGGGTACCGTTTTAGATCCTTATGAAAGCATTCCTCGTGGGAAACGTGCCATTCATCGTAAACTAAATGAATTTTTACAAGTGATTAATACCCACCCCGATTTAACGACTTCACTTGTACCTTTAGGGGATGGTATTGCTTTGATTACCAAAGAAGTGGATGAAATAGATGCCACAACATTACGGATATCGGAGGAAGGATAACATGACATTTGAAGAAGTATTGCCAGAATTAAAAAAAGGAGCGAAAATCATTCGACAAGGTTGGAGTGGCTATGAATTATATGTCACTTTAGTATCAGGACAAACCTATGATGAATCACCAGTGACACCCTATTTATTAATCAAAACCTCAGATGAAGGATTTTCAAGTTTTGCCCCAACAGTTTGTGATATCTTAGCTGACGACTGGCAAATTGTGGAATATGCCAAATGAATGAATTTAAAGAGAAAGTCGTGCTTGTCACAGGGGTAGCATCGGGCATTGGTTTGGCGCAGGCGAAGATTTTTCTAGCTAATGGTGCCAAAGTTTTTGGGGTGGATTGCCAAGAAATGCCGAAAAATCTCGCGGATAGTCCTCGCTTTGTTTATTTTCAAGGGGATGTGAGTGATAATCAAGTCTGTAAACAAGCCGTAGAAAAGTGCTGTCAATATTTTGGCAAAGTCGATATTTTGCTAAATACGGCAGGTGTCCTAGATAATTATGCGACCATTTCCGAGACTTCAATCAATCAGTGGCAGCATGTATTGCGGACAAATTTGGATAGTATGTTTTATTTTTGTAAGCTAGTGATTCCGCAAATGATACAAGCTGGTGGTGGCGTAATTATTAATATGGCCTCGGTTGCTAGTCTTGTAGCAGGTGGAGGTGGCGTGAGTTATACCGCTTCTAAGCATGCCATTGCCGGATTGACCAAACAACTTGCATATGATCACGGTAAAGACCATATTTCTGTGAAGGCCATTGCTCCAGGTGCGATTCAAACACCAATGAATGCAGCTGATTTTGCAGGCGATGGTGCGATGGCAAAATGGGTTGCGGAGGAAACACCAGTGAAACGCTGGGCCCAAGCTGCTGAAGTCGCCGAGCTTACTTTGTTTTTAGCCAGTGAAAAAAGTAGTTATCTTCACGGTGCCATTGTTCCTTTTGATGGCGGCTGGACAATCAAATAAAATAGTTTCAAGCCATAAAGGTATTTCAACTACTTTTGTGGCTTGTTTTTGTACTTTTACTTGCAAAGTGGTATGGTTTACATGTATAATCACAGTAGATATAATATTTCACATTTGTGATTGCGTTGAGAGGGGTGATATTTTGGAAAATAATGAAGATCGTATGCTAGTTAGAATAGCAGAAATGTATTATTTAGAGAATAAGAATCAAAGTGAAATTGCAAAAGAATTGAATATTCATCGAACAACTATTAGCCGATTATTAAAAAGAGCAAGAAACGAACAGATTGTAAATATTACCATTAATTATGATAAAGCAGGAACATACATTATAGAGAAGAAATTGGTAGAAAAATATAATATCAGAAAAGCAATAGTAGTTCCAGTTGCACCTGATTTATCAAGAGAACAAAAAGATTTACTATTAGCAAGTAATTTGGGGGATTATCTGAAAGAAATATTACATAATGATATGAATATTGGCTTTTCATGGGGGGCAACAATGGCTGCTGTACCAAAAGGACTTCCTAATTTGGATTTAGAAAATATTTTATGCATTCCGATGATTGGAGGTCCTTCTGGAAGATTGTCTAGTGAATATCATGTAAATACTATTGCTTATGAAGCTGCAAAAAAATTAAATGGTAAAGCATTAATGATTGATTCACCTGCATTTCCAGAGACATTGGATTTAAAAAAATCACTGATGGAAAATGATTATAATCAAAAATTAATTGATTATTGGCGCAGTCTAGATATTGCAATTATGGGAATTGGTACCCCTGCTTTAAAGGTAAGTGAAAGTTGGAAACAGTTCTATGGTGAAGACGTATTATGCTATTTAGAGGAAAAAAATGTTGCGGGAGATATTGTTTCTAGATTTTATGATAATCAAGGGAATCATATAGATAATCAGCTCGACAATCGCATAATTGGAATTGATATTAATGTACTTAAGAGAATTGACTATAAAATTGGAATTGCTTCCATGTATGGAAAGGTAGATTCAATTCACGCAGCTTTATTAGGAAAGTATATTAATGTATTAGTAACAACAGAAGAAATTGCAAAAAAATTATTAGAAAAATAGTTATTACTTTATCAAGTGTATAAATTCAATCTTCATGGGTTTATACACTTGATTTTTACCTTGAACAAACAAATGTGATTCCAAAATAAAAAATGTGCAAAAATATATTGACAGCGATTTCAAAAGGAAGTAGAATTAAAAATGTAGAAAATGTTAAAAATAAATCACAAATGTGCAGGAGGGTTTGGCATGAGTTGGTTAGAAATTGAAAACAAGGTAGTCGTTGTAACAGGGGGTTCATCTGGAATTGGCGCAAGTATTGTGAAACTATTGATTGATCAAGGTTGTTTAGTTGCAAACGTTGATTTACGAGAAGGAGATTTTTCGAGTAATCAATTAAAATTTTATCAAACAGATATTACCAATCGTGAATCAGTAAATAGTACTGTAGAAAATATTGTTCGGGATTTTGGTCGAATTGATGCATTAGTTAATAACGCAGGCATAAATATTCCTGCATTACTAGTTGATGAAAAGTATACTGAGAATGGTAAGTATGAGATATCTGAAAATCTATTTGATAAGATGATAAATGTAAATCAAAAAGGATTATATTTTATGAGTCAGGCTGTAGGTAAAATTCTCGTTTCTCAAAGAAATGGTGTAATTGTAAATATGTCATCTGAATGTGGATTAGAAGGTTCAGAAGGTCAAAGTATTTATGCGGCAACAAAAGCTGCAGTTAATAGTCTCACAAGATCATGGGCAAAAGAGCTGGGTAAGAAAAATGTTAGGGTTGTTGGAGTAGCTCCTGGAATAATGGAAGCGACTGGATTAAGAACAATTGAGTATGAAACAGCGCTATCATATACTCGTGATATTACAATTGAACAGCTCAGAAGTGGATATACTAATTTTAAATCTATCCCAATTGGAAGAGAAGGTAAATTAGAAGAAGTTGCAAATTTGGTAGCGTTCTTTATATCTGATAAGTCTGCTTATATTGATGGAGTGACTGTAAATATAGCTGGTGGTAAAACAAGAGGGTGAAAATATGTTTGATGTAATCTTAATTGGACATGGTAAATTAGCCATTGAGATGAAAAATTCTGCGGAAATGATATTTGGGAAACTTGATAGCTTTATTCCTTTAACTTTTGAATTGGGAGAGGGGGTCGATGATTTAAAAAATAAAATTGAAAAAATAGTTGAGAAAGGGAAAAGCTATCTGATTTTTGCAGATTTGTTTTGTGGAACTCCGTATAATGCTAGCTGTGCTTTTAGACTTCAGAATACTGAAAATAATATTGAAATATTATCTGGAATGTCATTACCGTTAGTATTAGAAGTGGCAAGTATGAGGGAAACATATCCTTTACATGAAGCTATTAGCGTGATTATGGAAAATTCACAACAAGTTGTAAAGAGATTTGCTGAATTTGAAGATGAGGAGGATGATTTCGATGAAGATTAAGTTATCTCGTATTGATGATCGCTTAATACATGGTCAGGTAGCAACTGTTTGGGCCAAAGAAGCTGGTGCTGAGCGAATTATTGTTGTAAGTGATGAAGTAGCAAATGATGATGTAAGAAAAATATTAGTAAAGCAAGCTGCTCCTCCTGGAATTAAAGTAAATATTGTTTCAGTGGAGAAGGCAATCAAGGTCTTTAATAATCCTAAATACGAAAATGAAACCGTATTCTTTTTGTTTGTTGGTCCTGAAGATGTTCTAAGGTTAGTGGAAAATGGGGTTCCAATTAAGTCGTTAAATATTGGAGGGATGCATTTTAAAACTGGACGTACTCAAGTGACTAAGGCTGTTTCAGTTGATAAGAAAGAGGCTGATTGTTTTAGAAAACTTGCTTCACTTGGTGTTGAATTGGATTTACGTGTAGTTGCAACAGATACGAAAGGTAATTTTGAAGCTAAATTAAAAGAAGCAGGATTTTAAAGAAAGGGGTTTTTATTATGGAACTATCAACAATTCAGATTATTTTAATTTTTATTTTTTCATGTATTTGTGGTATGGGAAGTGTATTAGATGAATTTCAAACGCACAGACCATTAATTGCATGTACAGTTGTTGGATTGATTTTAGGTGATATTACAACAGGCATTATTCTTGGTGGGACTCTTGAACTCATTGCCTTAGGTTGGATGAATATTGGTGCAGCCCAATCACCTGACTCAGCATTGGCGAGTGTAATTTCAACAATTTTAGTTGTTGTGGGAAAACAAGATATTCAAGCGGGAATCGCTATTGCCTTACCAGTTGCTGCTGCAGGTCAAGTGTTAACTGTATTTGCAAGAACTATTACTGTTGCATTTCAACATGCTGCAGATAAAGAGGCTGAAAAAGCTAATTTCAACAAGATTATTTTCCTTCATTTCAGTGCACTATTTGTTCAAGCATTGCGTGTAGCGATTCCAGCAACGATTGTAGCTGTATTTGTAAATGCTGAAATGGTGCAAAATATGTTGAGTAAGATTCCAGACGTTGTTACTGGTGGCTTAGCAGTTGCTGGTGGATTTATCGTTGTAGTAGGTTATGCGATGGTATTAAATATGATGAGTGTAAAATACTTGATGCCATTCTTCTATTTAGGATTTGTACTTGGAGGTTATCTAAACTTCAGCCTTCTATCATACGGAATTATAGGATTGATTATTGCTCTAATCTACGTTCAATTGAATCCAAATTTTGCCAAAAAAGATATGTTGAGTTCTAATGTAGGTTCTATTTCAACTGCAGAACTTGCTGATGATGAATTAGAGGATTAAGGGGGATAATAACATGAGTAATGAAGTAAGTGCAACAGTCGCAAAAAATACAAAAATCACAAAGCAAGACTTGATGATGACATTTATTTATTCAAATTTCCAACAAGCTTCATTCAACTATGAACGTATTCATGCCCTTGCTTTTTGTGTGGATATGATTCCTACCATTAAACGTGTTTATAAAACTAAGGCAGAACAAGCTGAAGCACTAAAACGAAATATGACTTTCTTTAATGTTACACCTGCAGTATGTGGCCCAGTTATTGGTGTAACAATGGCAATGGAAGAAGCAAAAGCGGAAGGTGCAGATATTGATGAAGGTACAATCAATAGTTTGAAGATTGGTTTGATGGGACCTCTTTGCGGTGTAGGAGATCCATTAGTTTGGGGAACGTTGCGACCAATTACAGCTGCATTAGGAGCATCTTTAGCATTAACAGGTAATGTGTTAGGTCCAATTCTCTTTTTTGTATTATTTAATGCTGTTCGTATTGCAATGAAATGGTTTGGATTAACATACGGATTTAAAAAAGGAATGGATATTGTTGCTGATTTATCGGGTAATTTACTACAAAAACTTACTGAAGGAGCAACCATTCTTGGACTATTTATCATGGGTGTTCTTGTAACAAAATGGACTACAATTAATATCCCTGTTGTTGTTTCAAAAACAACTGGAGCTGATGGAAAGGCTGTAATCACAACCGTTCAAAATATTTTGGATGATTTAGTACCAGGTATTGCAGCATTAGGATTGACGTTATTGATGATGTACTTATTAAAGAAAAAAGTTAGTCCTATTGTATTGATTTTTGCGTTATTTGCAGTTGGTATTATTGGATATGCACTTCATATCTTAGGATAAATTTATAAGAGAATAGGTGGTAATAATGAAAACTAAAGCAGTTAGATTATATGGTGAAAGAGATTTACGGTTAGAAGAATTTGAGTTACCAGAGATAAAAGATAATGAAATTCTTGCTTCGGTTGTGACAGACAGTATTTGTATGTCGACTTGGAAACTAGCTAACCAGGGCGGAAAACATAAGAAAGCTCCAGATAATTTGGGAGAGAATCCAGTTATTGTTGGACACGAATTTTGTGGTGAAATTCTTGATGTAGGTGCTAAATGGGCACATAAATATAAAAAAGGTGAAAGATATGTTGTACAAGCTAATTTGCAATTGCCAGACAGACCCGATTGCCCAGGATACTCCTATAAATATGTAGGTGGAGATGCAACCTATGTAATTTTATCAGAGGATATTATGAATCAAGATTGTTTAATTCCTTATCAAGGAGAAACTTATTTTGAAGGGTCTTTAATTGAACCTCTTTCATGTGTAATTGGTGCTTTTGAAGCTAATTTCCACTTAATTCCTGGAACATATGAACATAAGATGGGAATTAAAGAAGTATAGTGGTATAAAGTCAAGAAACTTTTTCAATAAATTTTCTTGACCAACCTACATTGAAGACGCACTCAAATAAGCCTAGCTAATTGAAGCGTTTTCGCTAGGTGCTCACCAAGAAAATTGCATCTAGAATCATGTTATTCTAACTCTCCACGCTCCTTGGGGACGTATAGAGTTGATGGTTACGTAGCAGCGTATCCACCAGACGCACAAATTTTCTTGCAGTTAAGACGATAGCACGTTTATGTTGGTGTTTTGGCGTTTCTTGGTACTTCTTACGATAAAATTCATTATATTCAGGGAGATGTCTTCTTACAGAATTGGCGGCTTCAATTAAGTAATACCGAAGATAT
>NHCFJ05603__coassemble_1195_pt1 | contig 11175 bp, 8 predicted proteins | sample NHCFJ05603__metabat2_high_PE_003 | metagenome-assembled genome bin NHCFJ05603 | reverse complement strand
ACGATTGAAAAGCCTGAAATAGAGTATTTTTACAATGCTAAAATCAATGCCATCGCACCTAAAATAACTGATAAAGGCGCCTCAACATTACAAAGTGAGATTACGGATAATTTTATCGCAACTTCCAGTCAAATTTTAGCTGAAACGATGAACAAAGCCGGCGTTTCCCTAGAGACCAATTATGGTGAAATTGAACATTTGAGCCAATTATTGATGAAGACTAACGACAATTTATCGCAAATGGATGAGTATGTGAATCAATTAAAAGATTTACAGCAAAAATTACCTGAAATTAAGGAAAAGTATGCTTTAGCGCAAAAAGTTCCGGATTACTATCCAGAAATCAATCGCCTCGCAGATAAATTAATCGCCGTCAACCAACATACCAATCAGCTAGATCAGGTAGGGCAGACGCTTTTAAAGGTGCAAAAACAACTGCCGACGATTCAACAGTTACCTAACCGTTTAGATCAATTAAATCAAGACTTCTCGAAAGTGCAGCCAATTTTAACAAAGAGTATAGAAGAGACGAAGGGTGCGATTAGTTTAGTAAGCCAAGTGCAAGGGTTAGTACCAACGATTCAAGATTTTAATGATAAATCGAATCAATTAATAACAGACTCGGTTACAGGTGTCGAAAAATTCCAGGAAGCTTTGCCAAGTATTGAAAATAGTTTAAATCTGCAATTACAAACACTTTTACTCTTTTCACAAACCATGAGCAGCTTTTTAGACCAACTTAGTCAAGATTTACAAGTAATAGATCAGATGCAACTAACTCCTGAACAGCGTCAACAATTACAGCAAATAGTTACGCAGATAAATGATCGTGTCAATCAAACCAAACAAAATATTGAAAAACAAATCCAATATTTAGAAGTGTTGGGTAAAATTACAGGTAAAGATTTTAGCAAGTCTATTACTCAATTAAATCAATTGTTAGAAAAAATCACCCAGATGCAGGAAAAAGCTAGCCAAATCAATGGCATGCTTGCTGATTTACCAAACCAATTGGCAACTATAGAGTCTTTAGTCAGTCAACTTCAAGGAATAAACAATGATTTTAACCGTATCTTGCAAGGAATTAATCTAACTGGATTAAGTAGTCAAATCAATGACACTTTAAGTAATCAATTATTGCCAATTCTTAAAGACAGCCAAAAAGTATTAGGTGAGGTCAGTCAAATTGACTTAAATAATCTATTGAATCAAACGAATCGTATTTTGACGCAAGGAATTCAAATCTTAGAAACTATTTCAGCTGATCTACCTACTTATCAACAAAAATTGCAAGTTGCTAATCAATTAGCGAAAAGTCACATGGGCGAATTTACGAATGGTGTGGATCAAGCTGTGCAATTCTATCAAAATGATTGGCCACAAACCAAGCAAAAATTAGCTCAAGCCAGTCAATTTGCGCAACAAGATTTGCCAGTGATTGAAAGAGATTATCGACAAGCACTTAAACAAATTGATGCGAAAATGCCTGAATTAGATCAAACTATTCAGCAGGTGAATACGTTTATCAATCAAGATTGGCCAGTGGTACGTACAGCCATCCAAAAATCAGCGCAAGCCTTGCAAGTAGGCGAAACCAAATTGCCATTGGATGAACTAATAGAATTGTTGAAAGTGAATGCTCAAAAAGAAGCCGATTTCTTTAAACAACCTGTAAAATTGAAAACTACAGCCTTTTATCCAATTAAGAATAATGGTTCAGCCAGTGCACCGTTTTATACGGCTCTTTGTCTATGGGTGGGTTCGTTATTACTATCAAGTTTAGCAAGTACGAGTGTGTATCTGAACGAACGTCAAAAAGGCAAATATACTTTACGTGAACAATTCTTTGCTCGTATGCTCTCGTTCTTAACGATTGGCTTAGGACAAAGCTTAATCGTTGTACTTGGTAATTTGTATTTATTGAAAGTTAGCGTGAGGAATCCAGGATGGTATATTGCGTTTACTGTCTTTATTGGACTTACCTTTATGTCGATTATTTATGTGCTTGTTAGTCTTTTTGGCAATGTCGGTAAAGGTCTGGGAATTATCTTGCTGGTGCTTTCGATATCCGGTGGTGGCGGAAACTATCCAATTCAAGTTTCTGGTGCATTCTTTAGATGGATTAATCCATGGTTGCCATTTACGTATGCGGTCAACTTACTGAGAGAAGCAACCGGTGGCATTTATGCAAGAAATATGTGGGTAGATATCATCTTCTTGATTTGCGCTGGATTATTATTTGTCATTTTTGGCACCATCTTCTTCCCAACAAACGACGCCATGGTGAAAAAATTCAACCACCGCACCAAAAACAGCCACTTCTTTCACTAAGGATGTGAGGCGACTCGGTCAGCTACGAGCGGATAAGTTTTCCAGGACGTCGGAAAAGTCCGAGAAGTAAAGACTTTCCCAGACGGGCTGGCTTATACGCCGAAGTAGCTAGTCGCCGAACACAGATTAAACTAAGGATGTGAGGCAGCTTGGAAAGCCTCGAAGAAATTCGTGTGCTTGCCTTCCGCTGAGAAAATCGGATGAAAGGAGATTTACCAATTATTTAGTTGATTAATACTGATAAAGCTAACTAAGGTCTCGTTAACTTATGAAAAAACGACGAAATGCATTTGAAAAGTGTGTTTCGTCGTTTTTTGGTATTCGTGATTTTTTGTGGTACAATAATGGGGCGATTAAATGAATGAGAAAGTAGGGAAAATATGTTAACAACAGAAGATTTTGATTTTGATCTACCTGAAGAACTGATTGCACAAACCCCGTTAAAGGAGCGGACGAGTTCTAGATTGTTAGTGATGAATCGTCAAACAGGAGAACTAACTGATAAACATTTTTACGATATTATTGATTATCTGAATCCAGGCGATGCTTTGGTAATGAATAATAGCCGAGTATTACCCGCTCGCTTACATGGCGAAAAGGTCGAAACTGGCGCACATTTAGAAATTTTGCTTTTGAACAATACAGTCAATGATGAGTGGGAAGTCTTAATTAAACCAGCAAAACGTGCCAAAGTCGGAACAGAAATTTCTTTTGGTGATGGTCGATTGAAGGCTGTGGTTAAAGAAAAATTAGATCATGGCGGTAGAATTATTGATTTCAAATATGATGGGATTTTTCTTGAAATATTGGAGTCATTAGGAGAAATGCCTTTACCTCCATATATCAAAGAACGCTTAGAAGATCCTGATCGTTATCAAACAGTTTATGCCAAGGAAAATGGCTCAGCAGCGGCACCAACTGCGGGGCTACACTTTACTAAAGATTTATTAGCCAAAATCGAAGCTAAAGGTGTGAAATTGGTTTATTTGACACTTCATGTTGGTTTAGGGACCTTTAGACCAGTGAGTGTGGATAATATTGCAGAACATGAAATGCATAGTGAGTTTTATTCGCTAAGCCCTGAAGCTGCACAGACGCTCAATGAAGTGAAGGCAAATGGTGGTCGAGTTGTTGCAGTAGGTACGACTTCTATTCGTACATTAGAAACAATCGGTAGCAAATTTGAAGGAAAAATTCAAGCGGACAGTGGATGGACCAATATCTTTATCACACCAGGATATGAGTTCAAAGTAGTAGATGCGTTTTCAACCAATTTCCATTTACCTAAGTCAACCTTAGTGATGTTAGTAAGTGCTTTTGCGGGACGTGAACAAGTGCTTGCAGCTTATCAACACGCCATTGAAGAAAAATATCGCTTCTTCTCCTTTGGTGACGCGATGTTTATCTATTAGAGTCAATAAAAATAGCGGGGAAGCAAACCTGAATATTGCTTCCTCGCTTTTTTAAATAAATTCTTCTTCTGTTTCGATAAGATGATTTCCTTTGGCTAATTCATTATAAAAAGCAGCCTTAGTCATATAAATATAAGGACTCAACCATAGATAACCAATACCTAGCGTAAGGATACATAAAATATGCCAACCGATGAAACTTAGATCAAGTACAAATAACTCAAATTTGTGTCCTTTCATCAATTGATCGCTACGTTTTATACATTCCAGTAAATCCGGACGCTTCCCAGTTTTTTCATATAAATCATAGTAGACATTGGCTGCTTGGGAATAAGCATAACCTTTTATAATTCCAGGGACAATCAGCAAAATTGTCCAACCTAAAAGAAAGATACTTTGTAAGAATTGTAAACAAAATAAGGGAATCAGATGTTTTCTTGAAATCGTACGGAATCCATCATTGATTGGGTTTATCTGCATCTTTTTTCCACGAACAAGGTCAATAAAAGTCCAGGTGATTGCAGTCAATAGGTAGAATTGTAACAAATTCACGAGAAAATTAGTAGGTAAATTATCTAAATTAATCGAATAAAAAATGGAAGTATCGATTCCTTTATGCATCAGTATTCCTGAATGGAAAAGCGCATAAATAGTGCTAGTTAGAACGCTTGTGTAGGAAATGCCAATGATTAAGAGTGTGGGAATTAGACAAATTAATATAGCTTGAAGATAGCGACCTTTCAATAGATATTTTGCTTGGGCTTTTAATTCTGCACGAGTCATTTTCTCCCTCTTTCCTTTTTTGTATTGTATTCATTATATCAAAAAAGAAAGTGAAAAAATACTAAAAGTTATTGATATTTTTAAGTTGCGAACGGTTACAAGGTGTGCTATACTATCATTGTAAGGGAGGAAAGAAGCTGAGAGATAAAAGTAAATAATCAATAAAACACCCAAGATTTACTACTAATAATGGAAATGGCGTCGACTATATAGCGCGCATGAAACAAAAAATAAAAGAGAAAGTAGTAGCAAGAGCAACAAAATTTGTTAAATCTACAAGATTCACCTAAAGTGTATGCAAAGTCAACTTGCAATGTAGAGTAAGAGGTACGCAGTGAGAAAATTTATTAGTGCCCGAATAATTTTAGTGTAGAGATTGTAAATGAAACAACAGTTTGTAGAAAGCAAGGACTTTGCTACCGATCATCTCAGCTCGGCCTTCTAATTAGGACTCGGTTTATCCGGGTCCTTTTTTTACGCTTGATTCGTTTAATTGTTTGTTTTATGATAAAGAAAAAAAGATTTCTTAAATAGAAAAGGTGATAGAATGGAACAAGCGAAACCTTATGGCACTGTTTTGATTAAGGCAGCAAAAATTATTGATTGTATTGCTGAAAATCCCCATATCGGCTTACAAGAAATAGCTCATCAATGCCAAATGACCATGCCTACAACTTTAAAAATTTTAGATACATTAAATTTAATAGGCTATGTCAAAAAAAGCGAAGAAAAAACCTATCAATTAGGGGCAAAACTAGTGCGTTATGCTAATCAAAATATTGAACAAATTGATTTGATTGAGCAAAGTTTGCCTCACTTGGAAAAACTACAAGAAAAAATTGATGAGACGATTCATTTGGGGGTATTAAGTAATTCTGAAATTTATTATGTCAATAAATTAGAGCCAAAGTTTCAGTCGATCCGTATGTCGTCAAAAGTGGGGATTAGTCGTCCACTATATAGCTCAGCGATGGGTAAAGCAGTTCTGGCGATGATGAGCGAATCTGAAGTGGATAGTTATTTAGAATCACATGAATTAAAGCCATATACAGTAAATACAATTACAAACTCATTAAAATTAAAACAGGAATTGTCGGAAATTAAAACGAGTGGGATTGCCTTTGATAATGAGGAAATGGAAAAGGATATTTTTTGTATAGGTACAGCATTGATGAACAACGGCCAGATAGTAGGTGCGATGAGTATTAGTTTACCAAAATTCCGCTTAACAAAAAGCTACGAAGAAAAGGTAATCCAAGCAATTTTAGAAGCCAAGACCGCCATTGAAAAAGAATTAAAATGATGTACATATTGAAATGAAGGTTTAGTTTTGGAACTGAATCTTCATTTTTTATGCTAAAAATTATTTAATAAAACCCCTTTCAAATATGTTGATTTTGCGTTATACTCTACTTGTATTTCTAAAAAATAAATTATAATTTCTAAATAAGAAAGAGGGATGTAGATGAAACGTGTGGATATTCTAAAAAAACTGGCTAATTGTGGTGTCATTGCAGTGGTTCGCGGTGATTCAGCACAGCAAGCAATCAAAGCAAGTGAAGCAATTGTTGCTGGGGGGATGAAAGGGATTGAATTAACTTTTACAGTACCAAATGCGCAAGAAGCTATCCGTACTTTAGCTGAAAAGTATGTTGATGATGAAGAAGTAGTAATCGGTGCTGGCACGGTTCTTGATGCTACGACTGCTCGTTTAGCGATAATGGCAGGTGCAGAATTTATTGTTAGTCCTTGTTTTGACATAGAGACCGCGAAGATTTGCAACCTATATCAAATTCCTTACTTACCGGGATGTATGACGATTAATGAAATGAAGGAAGCCTTAAAAGCTGGTGCAGATATTGTTAAATTGTTCCCAGGTTCTGCTTTTGGTCCGAAGATTGTAGGCGCATTCAAAGCACCATTGCCACAACTGAACATCATGCCAACTGGTGGTGTGAGCTTAGAAAATATGGCTGAATGGTTCAAAGCAGGCGTTGTTGCTGTTGGAGTTGGTGGGAATCTATTGGCACCTTTAAAAAATGAAGACTATCCTGCAATTACCAAAGTAGCAGAGCAATATATGGCTAAATTACAAGAAATACGCGAGGGATGATTATGGCAAAAGTACTTACTTTAGGAGAAATTATGCTAAGGCTTTCGACAAAAGCAAACCGGTTAGCCTACACAGATAACTTGCTTGCTCATTATGGTGGTGGAGAAGCCAATGTGGCAATTAGTTTAGCGAATTTTGGACACCAAGCATATTTTGCCAGTAAAGTACCTGATAATGCGTTAGGTTTAGCAGTTAAACGTCATTTGAATCATTTCGGCGTTCATACTGATTTTTTACTTTATGGCGGTCAGCGCTTAGGAACTTATTTTTTAGAGCAAGGTGTCGGCATTAAAGCGGCCAATGTCATTTATGATCGTGCCTTTTCAAGTTTTTCTCAGATGACAGCAAATGAATGGGAAAGAATGGATTTGTTTACAGGCATTGATTTATTCCATTTATCCGGAATTACACCAGCTTTAAGTCCTGCTTGGTTAGAGTTGTTAATCAAATTGATGCAAGAGGCAAATTCTAGAGGGATTAAAATTAGTTTTGATATCAATTTTAGAGGTAAACTTTGGAGTCAAGTCCAAGCAGCAGAGGCATTAAAACAAATTTTACCTTACGTGGATTACTTATCTGCTGGTCGTCTGGATGCTCAATATTTACTTGGTATTAAGCATGCGGATCTTTTACCTCTTGAACAATGTTATCAAGAAATGCAAAAACTTTACCCAAATATTCAGGTGATTTATTCGACCAATAGAACTATTTTTTCTGCTAACCATAATCAGTTACAAGGAACACTCTATTATCAAAGTGAATATTATGAATCTAAAGTGATAGATATTCCTGATATTGTTGATCGTGTAGGTGGTGGAGATGCATACTCAGCAGGAATTCTCCATGGTTTACTTAGTGAGTATGAACCTCAAGCGATAGTAGATTTTGCAACAGCAGCTTCGGCATTAAAACATATGGTCTATGGCGACTGCAATCAATTTACGTTAGCAGAAGTGCAAGCCTATCTTGAAAATGATTCTAGTAAAATAAACCGATAATATTTGTGAAAAAGCCTTTTCAAAACCGGTTTACTTATGTATAATAAAGTTGTAAATTTCTTAAATGTAAATATTTTTTCTTTATAGGAAATAAATGAAGGAGGAAAAGAGAAATGCAAAAGATGGAAACGCGTTATGCACACGCACCAGAAGATATCCGTCATTATTCAACAGAACAGTTACGTAAGGAGTTTTTAGTTGAAGAAGTTTTTGTTCCTGGAGATATTCGGTTAACTTATACACACAATGACCGTATGATTTTTGGAGGCGTAACACCGACTACAGAACCACTAGAAATCGTCTTATCTACTGAGCTAGGTGTAGACTTCTTTTTAGAACGTCGCGAATTAGGTGTCATTAATATTGGTGGTCCTGGTTTTATCACGATTAATGGTCAAAAAGAAGAAATGAAAAAACAAGATGGTTACTATATCGGTATGGGCACGAAAGAAGTGAAGTTTGAGTCTCAAGATGCAAGTAATCCTGCAAAATTCTATGTCAGCTCAGTGCCTGCGCATCATACTTATCCAAATGTAAAAATTAGTATTGATCAAATTAAACCATTAGAAACTGGGGAAAAATTAACATTGAATGAACGTAAAATTTACCAATATGTTCATCCAAATGTTTGCCAAAGCTGTCAATTACAAATGGGTTACACCATCTTAGAACCAGGTAGCGCTTGGAATACTATGCCATGCCATACACATGAACGTCGGATGGAAGCTTATGTCTACTTTGATATGGAAGCTGATACAAAAGTGTTCCATATGATGGGTAAACCAGATGAAACCAAACACTTAGTAATGGGGAATGAACAAGCAACTATCTCGCCAAGTTGGTCGATACACTCAGGTGTAGGTACAAGTAATTATTCATTCATTTGGGCAATGTGTGGCGAAAACATCACTTATACAGATATGGATATGGTCGCAATGGACGATTTGAGATAATTATTTAATTGGGAAAAAGAAAGGAAGAGATAAAATGAGTTTTGAAATGGATAAATTCCGCTTAGATGGTAAAGTGGCTTTAGTAACAGGTGCTGTATATGGAATTGGTTTTGAAATTGCCAAATCATTAGCTAAAGCTGGAGCAACAATTGTGTTTAACAACTTGGATCAAAAATCAGTGGATCAAGGATTAGCTAACTATGAAAAAGAAGGGATTAAAGCTCATGGTTATGTTTGCGATGTAACTGATGAAGAAGCTGTTAAGAAAATGGTTGCTCAAATTAAAGAAGAAGTCGGTGTGATTGACATCTTAGTAAACAATGCGGGTATTATTAAGCGTATTCCGATGGTAGAAATGGAAGCTAAAGATTTCCGTCAAGTAATCGACGTTGACCTAAATGCACCATTTATCGTATCAAAAGCAGTAATTCCTGATATGATTGAAAAAGGTGCGGGTAAGATTATCAACATTTGTTCAATGATGAGTGAATTAGGTCGTGAAACAGTGAGTGCTTATGCAGCTGCTAAGGGCGGATTGAAGATGTTAACGAAAAATATTGCATCTGAATATGGCCAATATAATATCCAATGTAACGGGATTGGCCCTGGTTATATTGCTACGCCACAAACTGCACCATTACGTGAATTACAAGAAAATGGAGAACGTCACCCATTTGATCAATTTATCGTTGGTCGCACGCCTGCTGCACGTTGGGGGACGCCAGATGATTTAGCTGGCCCTGCAGTATTCTTAGCATCTGAAGCTTCTGATTTTGTCAACGGACATATTTTATATGTTGATGGCGGTATCTTAGCTTATATTGGTAAACAGCCATAAAATAATATCGTAAAGTAAACCGGTTTTTAAGTTTTGTAGAGTTTGGTATTTATAAGGAATATAGACCTTGTGTGCCAAGCTCTTTTGATTTATGTTTTTATAACTGAAATATTATACATTCGATTATATAATTTATTGATAAATAGTGATATATACTAAAATTAAAGACAACAAAAAATCTAAAAAAAAATACTAGAAAACGCTTTACAATTGGTATATGAAATGGTATAGTTTAATCAAGGAAGAGATAAACCGGTAAACGTACCAAGGAAGGAAGAGATAAAGTGATTAAATTAGTCGTTGTTGCTCATGGTCATTTTGCTACAGGAGCAGCTAGTGCTTTGGAATTGATTGCAGGAAAACAAGAAGAAGTGGCAGTCATCGATTTTTCAGAAGGTATGTCTGCGCAAACTGTGAAAGAAAAGATTGCAGCTGAGTTAGTAGATCAATCGGAGGTATTGGTATTAAGTGATTTATTAGGTGGTACTCCATTTAAAGTCAGCACCGAATTGATGGCTGAATTCAACGGAAAAATGAATGTGCTTTCAGGATTGAATTTAGCTATGTTGATTGAAGCAGCTTTTGCTCGTAATATGCTATCTTTCGATGAATTAGTCGATAAATTAGTTACTACAGCAAAAGACGGTGTGGTGGATGCTCGTTCATTATTTGATACAGATGATAACTCAGAAGAAGATTTTGAGGGAGGGATTTAAGTGACGAATAAAATTAAAACGGTTGCGATTGAAGAAATTAAGCATCCGGAGCGTTTTTTAAATGAGCCATTACTTACAAAAGAAGAAGTCAAGTCAGCTATTGATTTAGCGATGGAACAACTTCGTGTGAATATGGAATACTTTAAGGAAGAATTTCCAACACCAGCTACGTTTGATAATATTTATCCAAAAATGGACAACACTGAATGGACAAATGGCTTTTGGACTGGTGAATTATGGTTAGGCTATGAGTATACAAATGAAGAAGCGATGAAGAAACTCGCGCAAGCAAATGACCGTTCATTTTTAGATCGTGTGAAAAAACGTATTGAATTGGATCATCATGATTTAGGTTTTTTGTATACGCCTTCATGTATGGCAGAGTATAAATTATTACACACACCAGAAGCGAAAGAAGCCTCTATTTTAGCAGCTGATAAACTCATCGAACGTTATCAAGAAGTCGGTGGATTTATTCAAGCCTGGGGCGAGTTAGGCAAACCAGAGCATTATCGTTTGATTATTGATTGCTTGTTAAATATTCAATTATTATTCTGGGCAAGTGAGCAAACGGGAGATCCTAAATATGCTCAGATGGCAACTCAGCACTTTTATACTTCGGCAAACAATGTCATTCGTGATGATGCCTCAGCTTTCCATACTTTTTACTTTGATACAAAAACAGGTGAACCGCTAAAAGGTGTGACACGTCAAGGTTATAGCGATGATTCAGCTTGGGCCCGTGGTCAAGCTTGGGGGATTTATGGTATTCCATTGACTTATCGCTTTGTTAAAGATGAAGATTGTTTTGGATTATTCAAAGGGATGACCAATTATTTCTTAAATCGTTTACCAAAAGATCATGTTTCCTATTGGGATTTAATTTTTGGTGATGGTTCGGATCACTCTCGAGATTCGTCAGCAACTGCAACAGCGGTATGTGGGATGCATGAAATGTTGAAACACTTACCGGAAGTTGATAGTGATAAATTAACTTATAAATACGCGATGCATGCAATGTTACGTTCATT
>NHCFJ05603__coassemble_1024_pt1 | contig 14555 bp, 17 predicted proteins | sample NHCFJ05603__metabat2_high_PE_003 | metagenome-assembled genome bin NHCFJ05603 | reverse complement strand
ACAATGCGTCCTGGTTCTTGGATAAAGACTTGTAAGCTATCCATTAAAGCTTGCATGACTCTCACTCCATTCTATTCAATCACAATTAACGGATCTCCAGGATTGACCATTGTATTAACCTCAACACAAATTTGTTTGACAACCCCACTGCGATGCGCGACAATTTCATTTTCCATCTTCATCGCTTCTAAGATCATCACAGGTTGATTTTCTTGGACAGAATCTCCAACATTTACCAATAATTTCAAAATATTACCTGGCATAGGTGCAACCAGTGGCTCAACATCACTTGAAACTGGACTAGTAGCTGTAGGTGTCTTAGGAACTTCTGGTGTCACCGGTGCTTGAGGCGCAACCGGTGGTGTAGGAGCTACTGGTGTTTGTGGGACAACCGGTGCTTGTGGTGCACCTCCCCCAATTTCCTCCATTTCCACTAAATATTCTTTCCCATCAATTGATATTTTAAATTTTCTAAGCATAACAATTCCTCCGACTAAATTTTTTCTTTAATAGAATGGATTTTCCATTGACTCTCTGGATACATTTCAGCTGCCAAACTCGCTGCAATCAAGCTAATCACTTTTGCATCAGGATTGTGCTGCTTAATGCTTTTTACTTGCCAAGTACTATCCGGAGCATCTCCTGCACAAATCGCACTGCTAATAACCGCCGCAAGCTCTCTTTGGCTTCCTTCTACCTCAACGAACAATGGGATTTCGCGCCACTGTTCACCTGGTTCTTTATTATGAACTTGTTCGGTAAAAGAAGTTGCTGCCACTTGATTATTTTCTGGACTTTTTTCTTCTTTTTTTCCGAATATTTTTTGCCACCAACTCATGTTAACCACCTCTTATTGTTAGCGTTTACATTTATCTTTAAAAAAATATTCCTTGTCATTATTGTAACGCTTTCACAGTTATAATTGCAAGTATTATTAAACCTTTCACATAATTCTCATTGTATTTAAACCAAAAAAGAGCAAGGCCAAAACCTTACTCTTTCTCTTCTTTTTTCATTTTGGCAATCATTTGCTTAACCAATATCTCTGGCTTAAATGACTTGAGATGCTCTAGTATATATAAAACAATCACTAAAACCAAAATCGCAAAAGCCATAAATAAAGTCTCTAAGCCACTTCCATGGGCAAGCAACAATTGCCTCAAGATAGCGGTAATACTGATCAAAACTAAATAGCGCACAGGAATATGATGATCATCACGGACATATCTCAATAACATTAAGATAATCTCTAAAAGGATAAATAAGGTGGCTACCTCTTCAATCAAATAATATAAGGAATTGGTACTTTTTAACGGCACAACTTGTTGGAAAATCGAATAAATCGCTTCACCCATGACGATAATGACAATAACGACCAAAATCCCTAGCAAAATATCTACCACTGTACTAACAATTTTTTCTAAAGAATTGATTTGTTTATCGTTCATTTTCTCCCCCTTAAGCCTCTTCTAAATAATCACGAAAAGCACTGTATACTTCAAAATCTTCTGTAGATAAATAAACATGTAAAACATAATCACGATTATCTGTCATCCACTGCGCAACTGTATTGATAATGAGTGGCATTAATTCTTCTACAGGATAGCCTGCATCATTAAAACCAAAAATCGGCAATACAATCTGTTTCAAATATAATTTGCGCGCTTGATTTAACGACTCATAGTAGCTATTGATGACACATTCATCTGCCTGAGGACATTGCTGATACTTCGGAATAACGGTATGGAAAATATATTTCGTTTTCGCACCAAATCCAGGAGTTACTTTAACCTCACCAGGGCGTAACGTCATCAAATCATCATAATAATCTACCAAACGTGTACCAATTTTTGTTCGCAAAGCATAATCTAAACTATCGGGATCATTCAGATTAAATTGCAAATTATTGACGACACTATCGGCAGTTAAATTCACCACATTTGCATATTCGAGATAAATCTGACTACGTTTCATAGTTTCTTGATTACGCATAAAGATAGTCATAATTAATTCCTTTGCCAAAAAGAATGGCCGTCCATATGGATTTAGCATAATACCATTGATATTAGGTGTTTTTGCCACCATTTCCAAAATTGCTGAAATCGGATAAACAATCCCTTTCGTACGACCGTCTTTTTCAAATTCCTCAATATTCGTAAAAGCAACAAACGCCTCTTGGTTATTCTCTACAAAAAGTCGGAACAATTCCCAAGACTTACCATCGGTTGTCATTAATATTTCATCTTTAGCACCTAAGTGATAGCTATGATGAGAATTTTTGGTTGTTATCGGGTGAACAGGTAAAATTAACTCACCACCTAAATTCATATTTTGCCGTATAGCTTCCATTAAGGCAATCGTCTCTTCAATAGATGGATCCTCATCAATCTCTTCTAAAGCAATATCAATTTGACGATTATCAATCACCGAGTCATCTTCTAAGTCACGTGCAAACTTCACGGTATCTGACTTACGCAAAATTTTGCGGGTAAATTCTAATGGCTGAGGCAAATCTTTCAAGTCATAATATTCTAGACTCAGTATTTTGGCAACTTTTTCTTCTAATTGATTGCCCACTGGTACTACTACATAATCACCTTCATGGACGAAAAGATTATCGACCACATAATATTTCTGCTGCCTGGTCTCTTCAATTTCAACCAAAGCATAGATATATTGGCTGATTTCTTTATGACGGTTTGGCAGTGAGGTAAAGATATGTCCTAAAAAAGTACTTCCCTGTAGCATCAAATTACGGATAGCATCTACTAATTCTTTCCAACCAGGTGTAAAAGACATCTGATGTAAACCCCAATAATACTCTTCAAAAGTGCCATCGATCAACTCAATCTTTAAGTAAACATCTGAATCATGGACTTTGCGGCCTTCTTCTTTCCCACGACTATTTTGAGTAGCGAAAACCAATTGAAAAGCATTTAACAGTAGACCTAACTCGCGACGTTCGAATTCATAATAAGTTCTTTGATTCACTTCATCAATTTTCTCATAGGTGATCTTGCGTGTACTGCGTCGTAATGTTAAGGTCTCTTGCAAAATTAAATAGGTTTGCTGCGAAGTCATAAAATTAGACGGCATGTAATTATTTAGATTTTTAACTGTAAAAGTAATGGCTTCGATACGTTTACCATATTGTTCAAGCAACTCAGGAATCAAGTCCAATACTTTTTGTTGGAATATTCCCCAAGTTTTTGGAAAATAATCATCGGCACCATAGCAAATCACGGAACCATCTTCATCAAAGAATTCTACGTTCCATTTATTTTTCTGTTTGATTTTTGGTCCAGCCCCTTCAGGTAGAACTGGCCAATCCACTAAGGAGACTTGTCTAAATTCTTGTAACCATTCTTGAGATTTTTGTTCATCAACGACTCCGGAATGATAGGTATAAAGACCCGCTAATCTTGAAAAACTATATTCAAAGTGTTTGTCAACTAAACGAATCTCAATATTAAGCTTTTCATTCGGCGCATTGACATTAATATTCATTTGTTTAAACATCGCAATCACCTTTTTCTAAATATAACTGAATAATCTTTTGTTGATTTAAGAATATACTATTAGATAGAGAATTAAACAAGAAAATATATTATTTTTCAGATTATTATGAAAGCGAAACAATCTGTATTAATTCCATTTTTATATCCACCTATATTTCATCTAATTTTATCATAATAGGTTGCAATTGTTTAGCCTATATTTTTATTATTTTATAGTTAATAACTATTAAAAAAACAAAAGTAAGCCTATTTACTAATATTTATTAGTATTAGGCTTACTATTTACTTGTTTATTGTCACTAAAGTCCCGGTTGGTAATTGTTCAAAAAACCATTTGGCGTCCGGAATAGCCAATTGAATACAGCCGTGTGAAACGCCATCGCCTTCAACACCGAGTTTCAATCCCTGACTCTTAGCATAAGGACCACTATCAGTTTCTTTATCTACACTATGGAATAAATACAATCCCCCATCTTTCCAACCTACAGCATAATCTGCCCCTCCAAATGTGGACCAAAAACTTTTCGCACGGTATTCATTCACATGGTAAGTTCCTGTAGGTGTCAAATAACCATTACGAGCCGTTTGACAAAGCATGGTATAGACCGTTTGTTGACCACTTTTCACATAGACTCGTTTTTTTGAAATAGAGACTTCAATATTTAAATTCTTCACCTGTGCTAAATCTGGTTGAACGCCGCCAGTTTGATAAAAATAGTAGTCTTCATTATGTAAGGTAACTTGATCTTCACAAACCCATCCGAGTACTTCATCAGGAAAAGCAACTTGATACCATAATTTTCCAGCACTTTTGACCGTTTGTCTGGATACTGCCATTAATGAATGAAATTGTTTCGCATTAGAAAGCTTCTGGGCTTGCTGGTTTGGATAGGCATAAATATCCCCTTCACGAAACAATAGATGGTTGACCTGTTCATTCACTAATATAGCTGGTTCAAGATTTCGCCATGTAAAAGCGTCTTTCTCAGTCTGAAAATCTTTCATGACGGTGAATGGTTCTCTCAAAGAAATAGCCTCTGGATTTTGAATAGATGGTTGAGTACTCTCTTCCTTTGGAGAATCCTTCTCTTCTGTAACTTTCTTTTTTTTATTTGAACTTTGTGTGGAAGTTTTTTCTTCTTGCGCTTGTGTAAAGGTCGTGGCTACAACAGTCTGTTCGCTCTTTAATGTATGAAAATCACCGGCAATGAACTTTTCAAAATTCATGCCACAATAAAAGAGTAAGACACCACTCACAAAAAATACGATAAATTTTTTCATATTTCCCCCAAAAATATTCATTCAATAATTTACATTGTAAGTAAGATTCAGTAAAATTACAAGTAAGGTGATTCAGTTGTCATTAATCTTTTACATACTTGTCACATAGTTCTTCAATATTCACTGAAAGAATGGAGGTCATTTTTTGGCTAAGAAAAAGAAAAAACGCAGATTAAAAAAGAAGTGGCGCTATCGTTTCTCCCTTCTAGGTATTCTTTTACTGTTATGGCTCATTTTTGGACCAATCAAAGGGCATTTACTACATAAACCAGAAAAAAAGGAGACAACTACAGTAACAACCGTTAAGAAAAAAAAGATTCCTCAGCGAAAAACAGAAGAAAAGTCTTTTGTAAAAGTAACATCTCGTGATATTAATTTATATCAAAATGCCGATGCTACTAGTCAAATTTTAGAAGCTGTATCACCAGGGGAAATTTTTGATTATCAAGGAATGGAAAATGACTTTTATTTAGTGTCTACTAATCAAGGTTTTACTGGCTATGTTTCGAAAAGTGATGCCAGTAAATTCACAAAAAAAATGCTTCAACCCATACATACACTTAAAAATGCAATTATCGTTTTAGATGCTGGTCATGGAGGCGATGACATTGGTGCATCTAGCATAAATAAAAAATACTATGAAAAAGATATGACCATCGCGATGGTTAAAGTAATCAAAAAAGCCTTAGAAAATGCTGGTGCAAAAGTTTACTTAACCCATAATTCAAGTAATAAATATATTTATTTAGATGATGTCACAAAATTTTCAATGGATAAAAATGCCGATGTTTTCTTAAGCATTCACTTTGACGCAGCTGATGTTGATAATCAGTACTCAGGCGTCAAAACTTATTACTACTATAATAAATATCAAAACTTAGCTCAAAGTATCAGTCACCAATTTGATAACCTACCTTTGAATAATTTAGGTATTGAGCAAGGTAATTTCGAAGTGATTCGTGAAACAACCCAGCCATCTCTTTTACTAGAACTAGGTTACCTTAATAATGAAAAAGATTTAGCCTATATTACCAGTAATGATTATCGAGAAAAGATCGCTAATGATATTGTAAAAGGACTTGAAAACTTTTTTAATAACAACTGATCAAAAAAGAACAGTTCATAAAGAGCTGTTCTTTTTTGTGAGGCGTAACCCTCATATTAGGAAAGGTTTATACCATGAAACAACATTTTTCACATCTTTAGCCAGCACAATCTTCGTTATTCATTTGATTTTAATGCATCAATCATATGAATATGTTTCAAACGAAAATGCGTAATAACCATTACAATAAAGGTAAAGATAATCGTCATCCCACTTGCCAGAAGATAAGCACTTGCATGGATTTTTATTGGAAAAATGACTTGATTAAAGGAGACTTGATATAAAATAAAGCCCGTCAAAAGATAACCTACACCAAATCCAAGTATAATCCCTAAAATAGTGAAGATGATATTTTCACGTACAATATACATCGTAACTTCCTTGTTATAAAAGCCCAGCACCTTAATCGTAGACAATTCACGAATTCTTTCAGAAATATTGATATTCGTTAAATTATATAAAACAACTAAGGCTAACATCCCTGAGAGTACAACAAAGATAATCACAATAATATCCAGATTATCTGTCATTTTCTTTTGCAATTTAATTTGACCTGTCATCAACGTAAGATTGCTTACTTTATTAGTTTTAAGGACTTTTTTCGAAAATTTAGTTTCTTGTGATTTGCTCATCTTTTTCGCTTGAATCAATAAGGTATTCTTTTGATAATCCCTTTTAAATACTTGTTCTGCATAATTTTTGGACAGATAAACAAAATTTCCGATATAATATTTTGTCACTGCCGCTACTTTTACTTTGTATTTTTTGCCTTCACTATCTTGTAAAGTCAATGTATCCCCTTTTTTTAAATCATATTCTTTAGCAAATGGATGAGTGATAATTGCACCTTGATTATTTAAATGCAAAGGTTTATTTCGTAAATCTTGCAAATGAACAAACTTTTCATTATCCTTACCTTCTTCAAAACTCATTACAGGAACAGATTTTTTCCGATATTCCATAGATTGCATTTCAACAGGTAAGATAGCTTTGACATGTGGGTTGGCATATAGTACTTCTTCTACCTTGTTACGACCTTTTTGCGAAGAATCATTTAATGAGACAATCCCTTGATAATCTACAATTGGGCCGAAATGCTCATCAATCACGGCTTCTAATGAATGTTTCAAGCCCACACCCGCAACCATCAAACCGCAACAACCAGCTATTCCGATAATTGCCATAATCATGCGGGATTTATACCGAAAAATATTTCGATAGCTTACCTTTTGATTAAAGCTAAATCGTGACCAAAGCGGTGTAATATACTCCAACAAAATACGTTTGCCTGGCTTAGGTGCTTTAGGAAGTAAGAGATAGGCTGGCTTTTCGTGTAATTCTTTCACTAAAACCATCGCCACAGCCCCTAATGATGCGAAAATACAGGCAATAATGGAAAGTAAAATCGCACCAATCGCGTAAGATAAATGTAGCGTATCAAAAATGAAATTAGCCGTTAAGAATAGATTGATAATGTAAGGTAAAGAATTCGTTCCAGCAACAGTCCCCAAGAGAATTCCCAAGAAAGTAGCCAAACTCGCATATAATATATATTTTTGTGCAATTGTCCATTTTCCATACCCTAAAGCTTTTAGAATACCGATTTCGCGACGGTTTTCTTCTACCATGCGAGTCATGGTACTAAAGGTAATTAAAGCAGCAATGAAGAAGAAAAATACTGGAAAGACATTGGCAATCCCATCAATTTGTGTTGTTAATTCCCCATAGCTTTGAATTCCTACATTCTCATCCTTGGTATAATAGAGATACTTAGGTTCATGTAACTGTTCAAGTTTTTCCTTTTGTTTATCGAGTTGCGCCTGTTGCTTACTTAGTTGCACTTCTTTATTTTGCAAATCTGCTTGAGCTTGCTTTAATTTTGCTTGTACTGCTAAAGGAAGCTGAGAAGCAATTGCTATTTGTGGACTGAGTTGCTGTTTGGCTTGCTGCAATTGTTGCTTACCTGCATCAAGCTGTTTTTGTGCATCATCAATAGGCTTATTTGCTTGTGTTTTGATTTCAGCTAAACGTTGACCTGGACGATTTTTTAAGACTTTTTTGACCTGCGCTAATCGTTTGGACACACGTTTTTCATAATTGTTTTGATAGACATTTTGCTTTTGTAAATCTGAAAAGGCGAGATAAATGGTGCTATAAACCTCTGCTTTGAAATTCTCTTTAGGTACATAGACAAAATAATCTACAGAACCATTTCCTACCGTACTCGCTCCTCTTTCATTATTAGATACAAATAGCGGGGAATCCACAAAACCGACTAATTTATAGTTTTTTTGGCGCAAATCATTCGGTAAATCAAAAGTAAAAGTTTGGCCTAAATGATAGCCTGCCTTTTTCGCCTTAGCATCCATCACGATTTCATTATCAGCTTTTGGAAGATGCCCGGATTTTACTTTAAGTTGATTGAGTTGATTTTTGTGATAACTTAATAATTCATAGACTTTATTGGTCTTAGCATCGGCATCATACAAAAAATAGCCAGGATCAATTGTCGCTTCGAGCTTTTCCAACGACGCAACATCTTTTTTCGTTAAGCCACCTGTAGAGATAATTTGAATATCACTAGCCTTTAAATCCCTTAATTCCTGATTAGCTGAATTTTGTAAACTAGGTGCCGCTGCCTTCACGCCCACAAATAAAAATACACCGAGAAAAATAATCATCAAAATAGAGAAAAAGCGGCCTTTTGATTGCTTAATTTCTCTTAAACTAGCTTTAAAATAGGTTCTATGTTTCATCATCATCACCTACCAAACAAGTTCATCAATTGATTTCGGATAAGGATTTTCTTCTATTTTTTGCACCTTGGCATCATTAATATGAATCACACGATTAGCAATCGGAGCCAAAGCCGAATTATGGGTAATAATCAAGACTGTATTGCCATGCACTTGACTAACTTGCTGTAATAATTTCAAAATCATCTTACCTGTCTGAAAATCCAATGCGCCAGTCGGTTCATCACAGAGCAGTAACTTAGGATTTTTAGCCAAAGCACGCGCGATAGATACCCGTTGTTGTTCACCACCTGATAATTGCGCTGGAAAATTATCCAAGCGGTTTTCTAGGCCGACAAGTTTTAATACTTCCACCGGATCCATCGCATCTTTGACGAGTTCTGTTGCCAATTCTACATTTTCCTTTGCTGTTAAATTCGGAACTAAATTATAAAACTGGAAAACAAACCCCACATCTAAGCGTCGGTAGGTCGTTAATTCTTTTTCGTTAAACTTTGCAATATCTACACCATCCACAAAGATTTCCCCTTCATCCGGTGTATCCATGCCTCCTAAAATATTTAAAACAGTGGACTTTCCCGCACCACTCGGACCTAGAATAATCGCTAGTTCTCCCTTCTTGACAGAAAAAGACAGTCGATGATTCGCTGTAATGGTGGTCTCACCCATTTGGTAATGTTTGGATTCATTTTTCACTTCGATATATTCCATGAAATTTTCCTCGCCTTACTTTTCGATTATTTGGACACAGTGTTGAATTTTTAACACACTGTTAGTATACTATGATTAATAAGAAAGCTCAAGAAACAATCTACAACGCTATGCCATGAACTGAACACATTTTTAATAACTGTTCATCAACAGAAAGGAAGATTTTTATGGCTGGAACTATTGATAATCGTCGGAGTCAGTTTACCAAACAAATCATTCAACAGACCTTTTTTGACTTACTTAAAGAAAAAGACTTAAACAAAATAACCGTGAAAGAAATTGCCGAAAAAGCAGATATTAATCGGGGAACTTTTTATCGCTATTATACAGATGTGCTAGACTTATATAACAAAATTCAGACGAGCTATATCCAAACCGTCAAGCAAGAATTTTCTGAGACCGATTTAAATCTAGAGAAGAGCCTGACCACACTCCTCAATTTTGTCAAACAAGATGAAGGATTACAGATTCTAGTTCTAAAAAGTAGTCAAAGTGATAAATTTACTGAACAAGTCTTACTAAGCATTAAAAACCTGTCCTTGCAAAACTTTGCCTTAAATTTTCCACAAGCGAGTCCTTTTGAATTGGAACTCTCCTTTGCCTACTTCACCTCTGGAGCCATCTCTTTAATCAAATATTGGCTAGAAGAAGACATCAATTATCCTATTGAAAAAGTCGTGCAACTTCTCATCCAATTAACACAAACGGCACATTTTACCAACCATTCATAATGATTCGGTCCAAAGGTGGATGAAATGACCCTCAAATTTGTGTATAATAAACTCAAATGAAAAAAAACTTAGTAGTTAGGAGTTTAAAAATGAAAATTACCAAAAGAAACTTTGTCGTATCCATCCTTTTAAGTTTAGTCACTTGTGGCATTTATTCACTTTACTGGATGGTGATGCTGAACGATGAAATTCACAACATTTATGAATCCATGTATCCCGAAGACTTAAGTACCACACGCGTCTCTGGTGCTTTATTATTAGTCTTTACCTTTATTACTTGTGGGATTTATAGCTTTTATTGGTACTATAAAATGGGGACTTTATGTAACAAAATCTCAAAAAATAGCAGTAATTTTGATTTAGTTTTCTTAATTTTAGCGATTTTCCAATTACCTATTGTCAATATGTGTATTATGCAAAATATCGAAAATACTTTCTTTGATGAATATGAATTCTAAAAAAACAATAACAAAAAGCCAACTACAAAAAGAAATCCGATACCTTTTAATCATTTTAGGTATCGGATTTGGCTATTATCTCTGGTTAAATTTCACACATTTAGGTATTCCCTGCCCATTTCGTACAATTACTGGTTGGTTATGTCCTGGTTGTGGGATTACACATATGTTGATAGCACTGATTCATCTAGACTTTCATACAGCCTATTTGGAAAATCCGTTTTTATTACTAACCTTGCCTTTTGTTATCGGTCAAATCATCTATCAGCGCTATTTACAACTAACAAAACAAGTAAATCCTCGGTGGAATCAAGTATTATTATGGCTATATGTTATCGCCTTAATCATCTTTGGTATCCTACGCAATCTATAAACACTTAAACAAGTAGTTTCATGCTGCTTGTTTTTTATTTTAATTCTCGCAAATTTTCCAAATCATTCAAATCAAAATCTAACTCGTCCACTTGATACATCGAATCATACGTATCATAAAGTCCTGGCAAGTAACCTACACCTGCAAAATATCTAATAAAACTTTGCATTCTCTATACTCAATCAATTCCGTACCATTCATTATTTTCCTTTTCATCATAATGATTTTGAGAATTTTTATGACTTACTTTCTCTAATTGACTTTCATCAGGCCAATCAGGTTCATATGAATGATCAAATGGTTCAACCATATATAAAGAACCCAAAAAAAGACCCAGGAAACACAATCATTTCCTGAGTCGTAAACTCTAATTAAATAACAAATTATTTAACTGTTACAGTAGCTCCAGCTTCTTCTAATGATGCTTTAAGAGCTTCTGCTTCTTCTTTAGAGATTCCTTCTTTAACTGGTGCAGGAGCGCCATCTACAACAGCTTTAGCTTCTTTCAAGCCTAAGCCAGTAGCTTCACGAACTGCTTTGATAACTTTAACTTTTTGGTCGCCAGCAGCTGTTAATTCAACAGTGAATTCTGTTTGTTCTTCAGCAGCAGCTGCACCACCAGCAGCAGCAACAGCTACAGGAGCTGCAGCAGATACGCCAAATTCTTCTTCGATAGCTTTAACTAAGTCGTTTAATTCTAAGATTGTTGCGCCTTTTAGCTCTTCAACAATGTTTTCAATGTTTAATGCCATTATGATTTTCCTCCAATATTTTAAATAATTAATATGTTTTCAAATTGCATCAATTTCTGATTGATTAAGCAGCGATTAAGCCACTTCTTCGTTCTTTTCTGCCACAGCTTTGACAGCGTATGCCACGTTGCGGACTGGAGCTTGAAGAACAGATAGTAACATAGATAGTAATCCTTCGCGGTTTGGTAATTTTGCCAATGCATGGATTTCTTCCAATGATGCCACTTTACCTTCGATGATACCACCTTTGATTTCTAATGCTTTTGCTTCTTTAGCAAATTCATCCATAATCTTAGCTGGTGCGACTACATCTTCATTACTGAACGCTACAGCAGTAGGACCTGTGAATACTTCATCAAGACCTTCTAAACCAGCAGCTTTAGCAGCACGAGAAAGGATAGAATTTTTAATAACTTTCATTTCTACGTTTGCTTCGCGTAATTGTTTACGTAAACGAGTTACTTCATCAACTGTTAATCCACGGTAATCAACGATTACTACAGATGCAGCAGCGTTGAATTTTTCTGTAACTTCTTCAACAATAGCAGCTTTTTTAGCGATAGTTGCTTCACTCATTATACTTTCACCTCCTGATTTTGATGGAAGAGTTTCTCTATACGAAAAAACTCTATGCCACCGTAGACATAGAGGGACCATTGATTTTATCAATAAATGTCCTCGGTAGGATTTATGAGTTACCTCACCTACTGTCTTCGGTACAGTTAATTATTTAACCTTGTCCACTTTACCATGATAAAGTGGACAAGTCAACACTTTTTTTCTAAAAATTAGAAACTAGCTTGGTCAACATGGATTCCAGGACCAAATGTTGTTGTAATTGTAATGTTCTTCATGTATTGACCTTTAGCAGCAGATGGTTTTGCTTTTACTAAAACGTCATGAATAGTCTTGAAGTTTTCAACTAATTTTTCGTTGTCGAATGATACTTTACCGATTGGTACATGAATGTTACCGTTACGGTCTACACGGTAAGTTACTTTACCAGCTTTTACTTCGTTAACTGCTTTGGTAACGTCCATTGTAACAGTACCAGTTTTAGGGTTTGGCATTAAGCCTTTAGGACCTAAGACACGACCTAATTTACCAACTTCAGCCATCATATCAGGAGTTGCTACGACAACGTCAAAGTCGAACCAACCACCTTGAATTTTTTGTACTAAGTCTGCTTCACCAACATAGTCAGCACCAGCAGCTTCTGCTTCTTTTGCTTTTTCGCCACGTGCAAATACTAAGACAGATTGAGTTTTACCAGTACCATTTGGTAATACAACAGCACCACGAATTTGTTGGTCTGCTTTCTTAGGATCTACATTTAAACGGTAAGCAACTTCAACAGTTGCATCAAATTTTGCAAAGTTTGTTTCTTTTGCTAAAGCTACAGCTTCTTCAACAGAGTATAATTTCGCAGCTTCAACTTTTTTCAATGCTTCTTGCATTTTTTTGCTTTTTTTAGCCATTAGTTTTCCTCCTTGATGTGGTTATAACGGTAGGACCTCCCACGTGTTTTATATTTTTCAATATAAAGCCAACTGAGAAGCTACGCTAGGGTTTGCAGAAATTATTCTACAGTGATACCCATGCTTCGTGCAGTTCCTTCAACCATGCGCATTGCAGCTTCAACAGATGCAGCGTTTAGGTCTTCCATTTTCAACTCAGCGATTTCTCTTACTTGATCGCTAGTAACTTTGGCAACTTTAGTTTTGTTAGGCACACCTGAGCCTTTTTCAATTTTAGCAGCTTTCTTTAATAATACTGCAGCTGGTGGTGTTTTTGTAACGAATGTGAATGAACGGTCTTCGTATACAGAAATCACAACCGGAATAATTAAACCTGCTTGATCAGCGGTACGAGCATTGAATTCTTTAGTGAATCCCATGATGTTAACCCCTGCTTGACCTAATGCAGGACCTACTGGTGGAGCTGGTGTTGCTTTACCTGCAGGAATTTGCAATTTAACAATTTTTTCTACTTTCTTTGCCACGAGACATACCTCCTTGAGTCCGTGATGTGGTTAATTGGAGCTCAAAATTTCTCCTCCCACGTAATGTACACTCTTTCGTGCACACTGGAATAGTATAGCGTAACATTTTATAGTTTTCAACTATTTTTTCAAAGTTTTTCAAAAAATTTATTTCCAAAGTATTTCTGCGATTTTCTTATCTACTTTTGGATTAGCATGAAGCGCTGAATGTTGAGCTAAAATTCCTTTAAACACAAAAGTTTCAACCGATATTTGTTGGCTTGATAATAATTGGTTAACGGCAAGGGCAGAAGTAAGCGGCACTGTGCCATCGCTTAAATCAGTGGTGGTTAATTGTCCGCCAAATAAACTCACCTGGATATTTTTAGGGAAATTAGCAATATTACTTTGAAAATCTTGATACCGTGGGCTAATCTGTGTTGGCCCTTGTTGCAATAAGTCATCCACACTTTGCTCATTTGAAGTATCTAAAAATTCATTAAACGGTGCTGCAATCGAAATAAAATGCTCAACCGTTGGCAGTTCGCCCTGATTTTGATACGTTTCTAAAAAGCAAAATAGGCTAACCCCACCCATCGAATGTCCAACTACATTGACTTTTTCAACATGATATTGGGCTTTCACAAATTGTAAAGCTTGATAAATCCATTCGGCCTGATTCCATTCATTGTTTTTATTATCAGCAAATAATACATTTATGAGTACTGGTTTGTCTGCTTGTTCAAATGTCCCGGATGTCTGAATCGTGCCATCTGTATTCACGGTCAAATCCAGCGTATGCGTTGCTTGATAACGGGAACAAAGACGTTGGATGATTCCACCCATCGAGTGTTTGGTTCCACCATATCCGTGAAAAAATAAAGTGACA
>NHCFJ05603__coassemble_962_pt1 | contig 16069 bp, 17 predicted proteins | sample NHCFJ05603__metabat2_high_PE_003 | metagenome-assembled genome bin NHCFJ05603 | reverse complement strand
AATACCGACCTCCAATTGTTAGATTTTATGGTCTAACTTTTGGGGGTCGGTACATATTCTTCCATAATCTCCTCCTTTTTTTAGTTTAAAAGATAAACGAGTGTCCGTCAATATACTCTCCAAATAACCCATGAATTTAATTGGTGTCGGAATACGGAACAAAAAATGAGAAAAATTATTTTTCAAGATATAATGAAGAAAAGATGAGGAAATTATTAAACCCTATCTTTTATCTAGCTAGAATAATTTTATTTGTAAAGGATGTGATTTTATGAATATTTCAGAGGGAAAAGTATCAACACCAGTACAACGTTCAATTAGAATCAAAGTATCAGGCAGCATTGATATTTGTGTAGGTTCAAATTAAAAAAGTAGGCTCGTGTTTATTTGACACGAGCTCATTTTATAATAAGGATGATATGTAATGTATATTCGACTTAAATCAGAAAAAGATTGGTTATTAAAAAAGGAGGGGATATTTTTATCTACTCCTAATCATCAAATTGAAAAAGTTATTAATACAGATAATAATTTAGAGTTTTTTAATTTTATTAAATTTCTTGAAGATTTCCGAACAAATGATGAGATAGAAAGCTATACATATCTAACAAGTGAGGAAAAAAGTGATGTGTTGAGTTACTTAGATAGTAATAAGTATATACAGAAAAGTAATGATAAATTATGTCTAACAAGAAATGATTATTTTTTTAATATTTTTCCTGGAGTTGAAAGTGGATCTATTCTGAGTGGGATAAAGGAAAAAAGATTGATAATAGTTGGATTAGGGACTATTGGCAGTTACCTTGTAGATCTATTTTCTAGGATTGGTTTTGAAAATATAATCATTATTGATGGAGATAAAGTTGAAGAAAAGAATATTTCTGCACAGTTATATTATTCAAGTGATATAGGAAATTATAAAGTTGATGTGTTAAAACAAAGATTTGAAGAAAAGGTTACAGCAATCAATAAGTATATATCTAATTTCGAAGATTTAAAGGCAACTGTTGGTGGCTTTAGTGAAGATGATATTGTGATTAATGCCGCTGATGATTATAAGTTAACATTAAGCCTTGCTGAATCTATTGTAAATAAAATATTTGTCGGCTCATTGATTGTTTGTGGATATGGTCCATTATTAGTAACCGCATATTTAATAAATAATGAGAATAAGGCAAAGTTTCTTATTGAATATGTGACACAGCTTTTAAACGAGAGAAAAAAAGAAGAGAGGATAAGTAGAAATTCAGGTATCTGTTTAAATGGCTTTATCGGCTCATTTTTCGTGGCAAAAATGATAATTGATTTATTCTTGGAAATTGATTCAGAAGTCGCAAGCTATAATTTTGTAAATAATGAATTTTATTTAACTTCAGAAATGGAGGAATGAAATGAAAAGATGTTTTTTACAGCGTAAGGGACTCAATCTGTTGGTAATGTTGATGATTGTGACTTCCTCAGGCCTGAAAATCTATTCGGCTGTTTTATTAACAACGATTACGAATGAATTGCTTGCAAAACATTGGCGGCAGTTTTTGTTTTATTTGTTATTGCAAGGTGTGATTTATACTTTGGCTTGTGCAATAAGTGGATGGAACAGTTGGTTTCAAGAATATGTTATTCAAAAAATGATTAATGATTTGCGCATTCATTTAACGGAAAAATTGACACAAACCTCCTATCAACAAAATCAAGCAAAAGGTGCAGGGAGTTTTGTTTCATGGATGACGAATGATATGCAGATGATAGCCGATCAAGGATTTCCGGCTGTCTATCAAATGATTGAACATTGCACGATGCTGCTCTTTTCGATTGTAGTGTTAGTCAAAATGCATTATTCCTTAATGATTGTTTTTGCACTTTTAAGTTTATTCACCCTTTACTTACCACGATTAGCGAACAAACCACTCATGCAGCGTTTCCAAGAATTAACCGTTGAAAACGAACACTTTACCGGCAAGATGAGCAATTTATTTCAAGGATATGCAACGTTATATGTACTCAATGCGTTAAGTTATTTACCCAAAAAAGTGCAACAATTCAGTCTACAGTTAGCCAAACGGAATGTCCGTGCGGCAAAAGTGCATGCCTTTTCGACTTTTCTCAGTTCATTTGCCAATGTTTTTAGCCAAATCGTGATTACCGGATACAGTGGTTGGTTGATTTTTCGCAGCATTATTTCATTTGGTGCTTTTTTGACTATTGAAAATCTAAGTGCCAACGTGATGAATGCGATGGGAAATTTGGCGAACTGTTTAATTATGATTAGCAGTGTTCAACCGATTTTTGATAAGTATGAACCGCTGCAACGTAGAGAAAATAAGCGCCAAACAGTCAATCAAAAGCTTGTCAATCATACCTTGCAATTGGAAAATATTGATTTTTCATATGAAGATAACGTGATATTTAATCAACTGAATCTAACCTTTGAAACTGGAAAAAAATATGTAATTACCGGAGCGAGTGGTTCGGGCAAATCAACCTTGTTCCACTTATTAACAGGTAAGATTTCCCCTACTAGTGGTAAGTTGACTATTGGTGGCGTGGATTATGCGCAGCTATCTGCCAATCAAATTCATGAAGAAATTAGTTATGTTGACCAGGTACCGTATGTCTTTGAAGCGAGTATTGAGGAAAACTTAACCTTGCTCCAAGATTTTAGTCGCCAACAATTGCAACAAGTCTTAACCTCGACGCAATTCGCTCAGGTCACTACGCAATTACCTCAACAATTAGCGACTCAGCTCGGGCCTAGTGAATTAGAGCTATCCGGTGGACAAAAACAACGCTTGGCTTTAGCTCGGACTTTACTGCGGGATACGCCGATTTTGTTATTGGATGAAACAACAGCTAATTTAGATAAAGCCACCGCCGAACAAATTGAACGGTATCTATTGTCCTTGCCTAATCACACGGTTATTATGATTACCCATCATTTAAATCCTAAACTAGCTGGATTGTATGATGAGGTCATTGATTTAAGTAAATTATAAAAAGGAGTGTTGGAATATGGCAAAAGAAAATCAACAAAAGAAACACAGCATCGAAATTCAAGGAAGTTTTCGTTTTGGCAATGCGAAACAAACCATTCGCAAAGTATTCAAGAAAATCTTCAAGTTCTAAGTGGAGATTTATAGGTAGATCAATCAGCTAGCTATCAAGGTGAAGGTAGGTAGCTGATTTTTTTATGAAAGGTGTGTGATATTTTTATTTGTTCCTACTTGAAAAATTTGTACCAATATGTTATAACTATTGTGTAATTAGAAAACGTTTGCATCTAGATGAAAGATGTGCGTAGGAGGAATTATTATGGCAAAAGAAACAATTATGTTATGTTGTGCAGCAGGGATGTCTACAAGTTTATTAGTGACAAAAATGAAAGAAGCTGCCGAAAAACAAGGTAAAGACGCAGAAATTTTTGCCGTTTCAGCGAGTGAAGCGGATCATGAATTAGATTCAAAGAAAATTGACGTGGTATTATTAGGCCCACAAGTTCGCTACATGCAAAACGACTTCAAGAAAAAATTAGCTGGTCGTAACAATGGCGCAGATATTCCTTTAGCAGTAATCGATATGCGTGCATATGGTATGATGGACGGTGCCGCAGTCGTTGCTCAAGCCTATGAATTAATGGGTAAATAATTAGGTAAAGAGGGATAAAATGGCAGAGGAAAAAACAAAAGAACAACGCGACCAAGAACAATTAATGGCTACCATGGGGCTAATTATCAATGGTGGGAATGCCAAGAGTTTAGCATTTGAAGCGATTTATGCAGCCAAAGAAGGCAAATTTGACGAAGCACAAGAAAAGCTAAAAGAAGCTGATGAAGCTTTAGTAGAAGCACATAATTCACAAACAGAAATGCTAGCTCAAGAAGCAGCTGGTCATCCAGTAGAAGTGCATTTACTAACGGTACATTCACAAGACCATTTAATGAATGCGATTACCTTCAAGGATTTAGCTGGTGAAGTGGTGGCTATCCATCAAGAATTAGCTGAAATTAAAGCCAAATTAGCAGAATAAAATCATCAAAAGGGGGCAAGTTTATAAGTCCCCTTTTTTGTTAGGAGGTATTATTTTGAAACGCGAATTAGGAGTTTCTATCTATCCAGATCACAGTGATGCCCAAAAAGACCGCCAATATCTGAAATGCGCGGCTGAATTAGGTTTTACGCGGCTATTTATGAGTATGTTAGAAGTCAGTGAAGGTAAAGAAGCAGTCAAGGCGAAATTTCAATCAATCATTCATTATGCCAAAGAGTTAGGCTTTGAAGTGAGTTTGGATGTTTCACCGGCGATTTTCTCTCAGCTTGGTATATCTTATCAGGACTTAGGCTTTTTTGCGGAACTAGGCGCAGATATTGTCCGTTTAGATGAAAGTTTTAATAGCGCTACCGAGGCGATGTTAACCTATAATCCATACCAATTAAATATCGAATTAAATATGAGCAATAACGTTCTACAACTGGAAAATATGCTTTCTTATCAAGCCAATCGACCATTTATTTACGGTTGTCATAACTTCTATCCGCAACGTAATACCGGCTTAGGCTACGAGTTTTTTATCGAGTGTTCGCGTCATTATAAAGCGCAAGGCATCAAGACTGCGGCGTTTGTTTCTAGTCATGTTGGCAATCTAGGCCCTTGGAATGTCAATGATGGTCTGCCTACTTTAGAGATGCACCGGGATTTACCGATTGACGTCCAAGCCAAACATTTATTTGCGACTGATTTAATCGATGTGGTGATTATCGGTAATGCTTATGCGAGTGAGGAAGAATTAGTGGCCTTATCGCAAGTCAATCGTTATCAAATCGAATTGACAGTTGAAACAGTGCCGGACATCTCGCCAATTGAAGAAAAAATTATTGATTATCCGCAACATGTTCGACGCGGAGATATCAATGAATTTGCGGTCCGTTCTTCTCAACCACGTGTCATTTACAAAGATGTGGCTAATCCTGCACATGACCATCAAGCGCCTTTTGCTTATGGGGATGTCGTGATTGGCAATGATGACTTTGATCGTTACAAGAATGAATTACAGATTGTCTTGACCGCGCACGAAGATTCTCGTAAAAATAAAGTCGGAAAAATCATTAAAGAAGAGCAAATTTTACTACCATTTATTCAACCATGGACAAAATTTAAACTCAAACGCAAATAAAACCATTCCGGAAGCTTCTTTCAATAGAGGCTTCTTTTTTGTGCTGGTTGTTGTGAATTTTATTTACAAAAAACACTATTATTCTGCGTATGATTTGTAAATGTTAGACGAAAATCTATGAATTCGCTTTAACAAAACACTAAGGAGAGATAGACTGAACTTGAAAAAAAGAAATGGAGGTAGCACAATGAAGAAAATCAAAATAGCAACAATTGGTGGAGGTAGTAGTTATACCCCAGAATTAATGGAAGGCTTTATCAAACGTTATGAAGAATTGCCTATCAAAGAAATCTGGTTAGTGGATGTGGAAGAAGGCCGTGAAAAACAAGAAATCGTGGGCGCAATGGCACAAAGAATGTGGGATGCTTCTCCTTATGATGTCAAAGTGTATACGACTTTAAATCGCGAAGAAGCCTTAAAAGACGCTGATTTCGTGACGACACAATTTCGAGTGGGTCAATTAAATGCTAGAATTAAAGATGAACGTATTCCTTTCTCTTATGGCATGCTTGGCCAAGAAACCAATGGTGCAGGTGGCATGTTCAAGGCTTTTCGTACGATTCCAGTCATTTTAGAAATCGTAGAAGATATGAAACGTTTATGCCCAAATGCTTGGTTAATTAATTTTGCTAATCCAAGTGGTATGGTTACGGAAGCCGTTTTAAGATATGGTAAATGGAAAAAAGTCATCGGGTTATGTAATGTACCAGTAACTGCTAAGATGGGTGAATCAGAAGTCTTAGGAGTACAGCCGGAAGATTTAATCTATAAATTTGCTGGAGTGAACCATTTCCATTGGCATAAAGTAGCGAACAAGCAAGGAGAAGATGTTACCCTTGAGTTGATTCATCGTTTAATCGAAAAAAATAGTGGGTTACCTAGCAATATTTTTGATGTGCCATTTGAGTTAGAACAATTAGAGCAAATGAAAATGATTCCGTGTGGTTATCATCGTTACTATTATCGTTATGAAGAAATGTTAGCCCATGGTTTAGAAGAATACCGTACGATTGGAACGCGTGCTGAACAAGTCAAACAATTAGAACATGAATTATTTGAATTATACAAAGATCCACAATTAAATTATAAACCAAAACAACTAGAAGAACGTGGCGGTGCTTATTATTCTGATGCAGCATGTGAAACGATTGCCTCTATATATGCTAATAAGAATACAGAAATCGTGGTTTCTACCTTAAATGATGGCGCTGTTCCGGATTTACCTGCGGATTGTGCGGTTGAAGTGACTGCTTACGTTGGTGCCCAAGGAGCTAGAAATGTTGCGTTTGGCTCATTACCAACAGCAGAAAGAGGCTGGTTGCAAGTGATGAAGGCGATGGAGCTATTAACGATTGAGGCTGCCGTAACAGGTGATTATGGAACTGCCTTACAAGCCTTTACAATTAATCCACTAGTCCCATCAGGAAAGACTGCCAAACGAGTGCTAGATGAACTACTTTTAGCACATAAAAAATATTTACCACAATTTGCAGACAAGATTAAAGAATTGGAAGAAGCAAATATCGAAATCAAGGATGAAGTCGTTCGCAAACTTTGTCAATAAGCTAAAGCGATGTAGATACGGGAGAGATTGCAGGCTCTCTCGTATCTATAAAATATAAACTGTATTATTTTTTAATCTTTTTTTGACGAATAGACATGTAAAGTATGATAGAATAAATAAGGAACAATTCATTTTAAATATAATTGATATTTTATGTTTTAATTTTTCTAATCTGAAATTCAAGAAAAACCGTCAAGAAAGGGTTGACAAGTAAATGCAGGCTTCGTACACTGCCAACGAGCAAGATAGCCTTTTTTATTCAAATACAAAAAATTTTCCGCAGTGAATCACTGGGGCTTTTTTATGCTGCCATCAAAAATTTCCGCAATGCTACGGAAAAAGTATCCATTCACAAACTGTTTCCGCTTTCATAAAATAGACTTGTAAATAAGAAATCCAAAAAATAAAAGGAGAGATTAATTATGAGTAAACAAGCTTTAATTATTTGTGCAGGCGGTATGAGTTCATCAATGATTGCTAAAAAAACGATGACGCTACTACAAGAACAAGGAGAAGACATTGTAATGGATGCAGTTGGCGTGCCAGAAGGTCAAAAACGCATCGATCAAGATAAATATGACTTATATCTAGTAAGTCCACAAACAAAAATGAATTTCAAACAATTGGCAGATGCAGCAGCGAAGAAAAATAAACCAATTGTCCAAATTCCACCTCAAGCTTATATTCCAATTCCAATGGGGATTGAAAAAATGGCTGCTTTAGTAAAAGAAAATATTTAATAAATCAATATTGGAGGAATGCAGTTGTGTTAAACAATAAGGAAAAACGAATCGTCCAAATTTTGCTTGAAGATCGAGAAAAGTTTGTGACGAGTCGTGAACTAGCAACACAATTGAATTGCTCAGATAGAACGATTAGAACATATTATAAGTCTTTAGTTGAAAAAGTTTCTGAATATCCAGGAATTGCGATGATTTCTAAACAAGGTTTTGGGTATAAGTTTAAAATTGAGAATGAAGAATCTTTTGCAAAATTTCTACAAGACAATAAAATCAGTACGAATAAAATCAGATGGGGTCATTCTTTAGATATTGAAGATCGTTACAACTATCTTTTAAACAAATTGTTATTCGATCAAAAGGAAATCTATTTTGATGATTTGGTAGACGAGCTTTTTGTAAGTCGTTCCACTTTATCTAATGACTTCCGCAAGATTCGACAAGACTTTGCCCCTTATGATTTATCCATTGAAAGTAAAGCCAACAAAGGGGTTTATGTGACCGGAAGCGAACGTAATAAACGCCGATTTATCATGGATTACTTCATTAATTCTGGTTTTATGAATACCATGCATTTTTACGTTGATAATGATTTGCTGAGTATGAATATTACTTTAGAAGAATTGACGATCATTGTTTTGGATGAATGTCGAGAAGCAAAGTTGCGCTTATCAGATTTTGTGATTCAAAACTTAGTGATTCATATTGCTTTATCGATTAGACGAATTGCAGAAGGGTTTAAAATTGCCAAGCTAAATGAAAAAATCGATATTCAAAACCTTGAAGAAAGAAAGGTTGCCAAAAAAATCTTAGCGCGTATTTCACAAGTTACTGGTATTGACTTTCCAGTTGAAGAAATTGACTATATTACGCTTCACTTGATTTCAAAAAGTATGGGTAAAGGAAATACAGTTGCGGAAAATGTGATTTTTACGATTCGCAAAGAGCTACAACGAGCAATTATCGAATTTGCGCCTCAATTTCAAGGAGACTTTCAATTATTAGAAGGTTTAGTCACACATTTATCAACAATGCTGATTCGTTTGGAAAGTCAAGTGAACTTAGAAAATCCAATGGCCACTGAAATCCAGCAAAAATACAATGACATGTATGTACTTGCTGAAAAAGTGATTGACAGTATGTGGATTTTTAAAAATTTCTCACTTTCTGTAGATGAAATCGCCTATGTTGCACTTCATTTTATGGCAGCAAAGGAACGATTCAAAGAGCAAAATAAATACAATATTTTAGTGATTTGCGCCACCGGATATGGGAGTGCACAAATGCTAAAGAGTCGTATCGAAAATGAATTAGGAAACATTGTAAAAATAGCCGATGTGATTGGCTACTACGAAATTGATGACGAAAAGCTAAAAGGTATTGATTTTGTGATTTCTTCTATTGACTTATCCAGTTTGATTTTCTCCATTCCGGTCTTTACTGTTTCCGTCTTTTTAACAGATGAAGAAATTAAAAAGATTAAGTCTGGTATTGCCCAGCTAAGTAAATCGGGGCATCGTTTACCAGAAAAGAAAGTCAACCCAAAACAAATTCAAAACTTTGATGACTATTTTTCTAAAGAGGCTTTCATGGTATTTGAAAAAACGACTAAAGAAGAAGTTCTTGATTGTTTAATTCACAGTATTGAGTCAGATGAACGTGATTGCTTTGCTTATCGTATGAAAAAAATGCTCCAACAACGCGAGCAGTTGAGTTCAGTTGTATTTAGTGAACAAATTGCTGTTCCACATCCCATCCAAGCAATGGCAAAACATCATCGGATTGCCGTGGCGGTTATTCCTGAAGGGTTGTATTGGAACGAGGAATTTCAAAATATCCAATTTGTATTTTTAACTTCGATGTCGGTATATGAAAATGATGGTTTGCCTGATTTAGCCGCTACAATTGTTGATTTAGTGGATTATCCTGACATACAAGAAAAAATGTTGAATGATTTAACATTTGATAACTTCAAAAAACGATTTATTTCATTGATGGAAGAAAGGTAGGCAACAAAATGAATGTAGAAGAATTACAGGTAGCTGCTTTTGAAATTATTTTGAACTCAGGCAATGCACGCAGTATTGTTCATGAAGGTTTCGAAGCAATGAGAAAAGGGGATTATGACCTTGCTGCTCAAAAGTTAGAAGCAGCAAATGAAGAATTATTAAAAGCGCATCAATCTCAAACGCACCTTCTTCAAGAATATGCAGGAGGAACAGAAATTAAAATTGAAATCATTATGGTTCATGCACAGGATCATTTGATGACAACGATGACATTAAGAGAGGTTGCTCTAGAAATGTTAGAGTTGTATAAAAAAGTGGACTAATTGAAAGGAGGAAACGTGAATGGCTCGATTAACTGATCAGGAAAAACAAAAAATAGAAAGTTTGCGGAAAGAAAATGGTATTAAGAATATGTACTATACGCGTTACTTTTTAATCCGCTATGTAGTGGCATTCTTTTTCTTTGCTAATTTATATTGGATTTTGATGATTTTCTTATCTAAACCAACTGTTTTTGTTATTATTCCTAGTCTTTTAGCAGGTTTAGGGGCGATTTGTATGTGGGAACAGTCGCGAATGTATGCCAAAGATCAAAAGCCCGCTGTTAAAACACATTTTTATTTTGTAACGATTATTGTTGTGAATAGTTTATTACTGATTGCAACACTTCTTGATCAGTTCCAATATTTTTATCCATTTTTGGCGGTCAATGCGACATCAAAGACTTTGTTAATGGGAATTTTATTTACAGGGGACGTAATTGCAGCTTGGATGTTAGTAAAATTGCATCGAATTAACCAGAAAAAAGATAAACAATATGATCGAATTAAACGTTACCTTCAATCAATTAATCAATAAATTAATTATTTATAGGAGGCTTTATTATTATGAATAAGATGTTTGAGTTTCTTGAAAAGTATCTAATGGGGCCAATGGGTAAAGTATCTACTTGGCGTCCTGTTCGAGCAATCGTGGCTGCTGGGATGGCCAGTATCCCATTTACGATTGTTGGTTCTATGTTCTTAGTGCTTAGCGTTATCCCTCAAGCATTTCCATTTTTAGGATTTCTAAAGGATATTTGGGCTGTTTCTTTTGATAAGATTGCACCACTTTATTTACAAGGTTATAACTGTACAATGGGTATCTTATCACTATACTTTGCAATTGTCATTGGTTATGAATATACAAAAATCTTTGCGGATGAAGAAGAATTAAACGTAGACCCAGTTTACGGGGCGTTATTATCAGTAATGGCTTTCTTCTTAACGATTCCTCAATTAATCGTGTCTAAAGGTGTTTTAGGATATCTAAATGTTGATGGCAAAACAATCAATGGTTGGACTATCGGTGGAAATAGTTTAGATCGTCTATCTACAGCTGGTATGTTTACTGCAATCTTGATGGCTATCTTAGCGGTACAATTATATCGCTTCTGTGTGAAACATAATTGGGTCGTAAAAATGCCTGAAGCCGTTCCAGAAGGCGTTTCTCGTTCATTCTCAGCTTTAATTCCAGCTGGTGTCGTAGCGCTTGTTATCTTAGTAATTAATGGGGTATTCATTGTTTTAGGTACAGATATTTATAACGTTGTCGCTATTCCATTCTCATTTGTACGTAACATTACCAACACTTGGTTAGGTATCGTAGTCATTTACTTATTAGTTCATGCTTTATGGTTAGTTGGTATCCACGGGGCAAACATCGTTATGGGTCTAGTTAACCCAATTCTTTTAGCAAACATGGCTGAAAACGTAAATGGTGCACATATTGCTTATGCCGGTGAATTTACAAACTCATATGTAACAATTGGTGGTTCTGGTGCAACTTTACTACTTTGTGTGTATATTGCATTCATGGCAAAATCAGCACAATTAAAGATGTTAGGACGTGCGGCATTAGCTCCTGCGATTTTCAACATCAATGAACCATTAATCTTTGGTTTACCAATCGTTTACAACCCAACATTAGCGATTCCATTTATCTTAGCACCAATCGCAAGTGCTTCTGTTGGTTACTGGTCAGTGAAATTAGGATTTGCGGCTATTGCTAAAATCCAAACACCATGGCCAACTCCAATCGGTTTAGGTGCTTATGTTGGATCAGGTGGTAGTTTAGGTGCATTACTTACTGCGATTGTCTGTGCAGTAGTGGCTTTCGTAATTTGGTTCCCGTTCATCAAGATGTATGATAGCCAATTATTAAAAGAAGAAGGCGTAGAAGCATAATTATTGTTTATCAAGAGGAGACGGGGTTTCACTCGTTTCCTCTTTTTTCTTTGTAGAAATTTTCCTAAAGGGTGTGGAAATTCTTCCTATTCTCTTTTATGGTAACGCTTGCTAGAATGATAGTAGAGAAATTTGTGTATTAATAGACAAAAAAGGAGCGAATTGCAATGACAAAATTACCAGAAAACTTTTTATGGGGCGGTGCGGTGGCTGCCCATCAATTAGAAGGTGCTTGGCAAGAAGGTGGAAAGGGAATGAGCGTTGCCGATGTGATGACTGCGGGTCGTCATGGGGTACCACGTGAAATTACTGACGGTGTCTTACCAGGTAAATATTATCCAAACCATGAAGCGATTGATTTTTACCATCACTATAAAGAAGATATCGCCTTATTTGCGGAAATGGGCTTTAAGTGTTTCCGTACTTCGATTGCCTGGACACGTATTTTTCCAAAAGGTGATGAGTTAGAGCCAAATGAAGCAGGTCTACAATTTTACGATGACTTGTTTGATGAATGTCTAAAGCACGGTATCGAACCAGTTGTCACTTTATCTCACTTTGAGTTACCATTCCATTTAGTCAAAGAATATGGTGGCTTTACAAACCGCAAGACCATTGATTTCTTTGTTCGTTTTGCAACGGTTTGTTTTGAACGTTATAAAGATAAAGTGAAATATTGGATGACTTTTAATGAAATCAATAACCAAGCAAATTATCAAGAAGATTTCGCCCCATTTACCAACTCAGGAATTGTTTATAAAGAAGGCGATGACCGTGAAGCGATTATGTATCAAGCTGCACACTATGAGTTAGTGGCATCAGCATTAGCAGTCAAAGCCGGTAAAGCAATCAACCCTAATTTTGAAATCGGTTGTATGATTGCGATGTGTCCGATTTATCCAGCTACCTGTAAACCAGCTGATATCTTGATGGCGCAAAAAGCGATGGAAAAACGTTATTATTTCGCTGATGTTCATGTCCATGGTTTCTATCCAAATCATATTTTGAAATACTGGGAACGTAAAGGGATCAAGGTCGACTTCACTAAAGAAGATGAACAAATCTTACGTGAAGGTACGGTTGATTATATTGGATTTAGTTATTATATGTCCTTTGCGATTGATAGTCATCGAGAAAATAATCCACACTTTGACTACCTTGAAACAGAAGACTTAGTGAAAAATCCATATGTCAAAGCGAGTGAATGGGATTGGCAAATTGATCCACAAGGCTTGCGTTACAGCTTGAATTGGTTTACGGATATGTATCATTTGCCATTATTCATTGTTGAAAATGGTTTTGGTGCGATTGATAAGGTCGAAGAAGATGGTATGGTGCATGATGATTATCGTATTGAATATTTAGGTGCCCATATTAAAGAAATGATCAAAGCCGTGGATGAAGATGGTGTTGATTTGATGGGCTACACTCCTTGGGGCTGTATCGATTTAGTGTCAGCCGGTACAGGAGAAATGCGTAAACGTTATGGTTTTATTTATGTAGATAAAGACGATGAAGGTAACGGTACTTATGCGCGTTCACCTAAATTATCTTTCAACTGGTATAAAGAAGTCATTGCTTCAAATGGCGAAAATTTATTATAAAAAAACGACAAATTAATGGGGGAATAAAGAGATGGTAGGTTTTATTGCAGCGTGTTTGACGACGTTTGGGTTTGTCCCACAGGTGATAAAAGTATTAAAGACAAAAGAAACTGAATCTATTTCATTAGGCATGTATGTTTTATCTGTTACAGGAATGTGTTTATGGCTAGCTCATGGTATTGTGCAAAAAGATGCTGCATTAATCATTGCCAATTCCATTTCTGCTTCCTTAGCTGGGATTATTCTATTCTGCAAACTGAGATATAAGTAAAAAAATGAGGATTGCCTGTTGAAAAGCAATCCTCTTTTTTTAATTCAATTGATTGGTTAAATGGAAGTAAACCGACATATCTTCAGGGAAATAATAGGACACCGAATAATTAAAAGGCTGTTCATTTTTTAAATAATTAATTTCTTCAATTTGAATTGTTGGTTGCCCTACTATTGCGCCGGTTAGTGCAGCTTCTTCTTGGGTAATGGTATGAATGGAGATATATTCATCCGCGTGCTGAATCGAAATATTGTAATGTTGGAAAATAAATTGGAAGATGGATTCCTTACAGATTTCTTCAGATAAATATGGAATGACAGATTTTAAATAATAAGCATTTTCCAGTGAAATTAATCCTTCGTCCGTGTAGCGTAGTCGTTGAATATAATAAACTAAATCGCCCATTGGACAGTTGAAGTATCGCGATAATTCTTCATTAGCTGGGATGACTTCAAATTTTAAAACCTTTGAATGGACAATGAGTGGATTACCTACATGATTTAACCCAACCTTGTTTGCCATATTCATGATAAAGCCTTCATTGTGTAGCGGTTTATTGACAAAATAGCCACTTCCTTGAATGCGACGAATCAAACCTTGATTATAAAGAATACCTAATGCACTGCGAATGGTATTGCGGCTTACTTGATATTCTTCCATTAGTTCGCCTTCGCTTGGTAATTTATCAATAAAAGTATGGGAATAGATTTTATCTACAAGTAATTTGGCAATATCTTGATATTTGGTAGACATATAGGCTGCCTCCTTTCTTTTCTTTTGTTATACATTAATTATAACACAATCTCGTAAAAACGCTACCAAAAAATTACATTTGTCCCAACAAATTTAATTGAACCCCTTGACCGTTCGAATTAGGAAAAGGTAAAATAGATAGTAGAAAACGATTGCAGATATGGAGTGATTCACTAATGAGTTTACGAGAAGATTTCTTATGGGGTGGGGCCACGGCAGCCAACCAATATGAAGGCGGCTATGACCAAGATGGCAAAGGATTAAATGCCATTGATGTGATGACAAATGGTTCACACACCACACCAAGACAAGTTACCTGGAAAAAAGCAGATGGCCAAACCGGTACGACACCACTTGTTTGGGGCAAGCCATTTGAATTTCCCAAAGATGCGACACCAACGATTTTAGACGGCTATTATTATCCAAGCCATACAGGGACTGACTTTTATCATCACTTAGAAGAGGACTTAGCGTTACTAGCGGAGATGGGCTTTAAATGCTATCGTTTCTCTATTAACTGGTCACGAATTTTCCCAAATGGCGATGACGAGCAAGTCAACCAAGCCGGATTAGCCTTTTATGATCGCGTGGTGGACACTTGCTTACGTTTAGGAATGGAGCCACTGGTGACATTATCACACTACGAAACACCGCTAAGTTTAGTGATTCGTTATAATGGTTGGTCGGATAGAAAGATGATTCCGATTTTCGAAAAATATGCGAAAACACTTTTTAATCACTTCAAAGGCCGCGTGAAATACTGGTTGACCTTTAATGAAATCAATGCGATGGATCATGCGCCTTATATGGGGGGCGGCCTGTTAGATACTTCCGCTCAAAATCGTGCGCAAGGGGCTCATAATCAATTTGTGGCCTCAGCATTAGCCGTTAAAGCAGCCCATGAAATCGATCCAAATATGCAAGTCGGCCAAATGTTAGCTTGTAGCGCGATTTATACCTATACTTGTGATCCCAAAGACGCGCTTAAAGTGATGGAAGCCCAACAAAATGAACTTTTCTATGCCGATGTGCAAACGGGCGGACGTTATCCAGAATACCGTCTGAAAAAATATGCGCGCGAAGGCATTGTGTTGGAGGATTGTCCAGAAGATTATGATTTAATTGCCAAATATCCCGCTGACTTCTTGAGTTTTTCTTGCTATGGCTCGCATGTAGTGACCACACATGAAAATACCGCCCAAGCAGAAGGCAACCTAGGCATGAATGGGGTGAAAAATCCTTATTTAGAAACCAATGCTTGGGGCTGGACGATTGACCCTTATTGTCTGCGCTTGACGTTAAATACACTTTGGGATAGATATCATAAACCATTATGGATTGTAGAAAATGGCTTAGGTTGGAGCGATGAATTAACACCAGATGGCAAAGTACATGATGATTATCGTATCAATTACCTCAAAGCGAATCTAAAATCAATGAAAGATGCTGTGGAAATTGATGGGGTTGATTTGCTTGGATATACGATGTGGAGTGCAATTGACCTAGTTTCTAATGGCACAGGTGAAATGAAAAAACGTTATGGCTTTGTTTATGTAGACCGTGATGACCGCGGTAATGGTAGTTTGAAACGCTATAAGAAAGATTCCTTTGACTGGTATAAACAAGTCATTGCCACAAACGGAGAAAGTTTAGATTAAAACATAAAAGAGGTTTGCCAATTGTACCGACCCCCAAAAGTTAGACCATAAAATCTAACAATTGGAGGTCGGTATTT
>NHCFJ05603__coassemble_959_pt1 | contig 16127 bp, 12 predicted proteins | sample NHCFJ05603__metabat2_high_PE_003 | metagenome-assembled genome bin NHCFJ05603 | reverse complement strand
ATCGACGCTTATGTACGAACAGGTGGCTGGAGCTGTGCAAGGGTGGACTTGTCCACTTGCGTAGCCCTTGCACAGCTGATAAAGCCATCTGTTACACTTTGAGTGCGATTGAGAGAAGGTTTTAAGCAGCTTTTCTTCTACATTTTCGTTTCTTTGGTTTTTTCGTTTGCCAATTTTCCTCGTATAAAAAGATTCTTCTTCGCATATTTCCAAAGTTTCTAAATCCAAAAGCAATTCGTTGAAATACTTTGATTAAATTATTTTTACCTTCTAGTTTTCCGTTTGAATAAGGCAGTTTTAGAGCATTCTTTACATTGCGCGTTTGTTTGGTTAAGTATTTAATTGACTTTTTAAATGTTTTATCTAAGTTTTGAGGTAAGTTATAGAGTATATCAAAAAAATTGTTGTATTCCTTGTCCTTGAAGTGTCCGAGCAGCGTTTGATAAATATCGTAACATTGCTTGAAGCCTTCGTCAAATGAAAGTAAGGTATCTACAACTTCTGTTTGAGTGACGAATTTTTTGTCGAATAATGGGTACTGTAATCGTTTCTCGTAATTCAGATTATCCTCGTGTGTTAAAACGAATTTCCAATATCTTTTTAATTTCGTATAGTGACGAGATTCCTTATTTTTTTGTTCTTTCATGACTTGAATTCGTTTATTATTCAAAGCACGATTCAATTGTTGGACAATATGGAAACGATCAATGATTATTTCTGCATTAGGAAATATTTCTTTGATAACATAAGGATAAGAGGCATTCATATCCATTACCACATATTTCACACGGCACCGGTTTTCCAAGCTGAAATGTAGAAAATGGTCTTTAATCGCAAAATTCCTACGATCATTAAGAATATCAATGATTTTCCCAGTTTCTCCATCACTAAAAATAAAGCATAATTTTGTATTACAATCTTTCGTTCCTTTGAATTCATCAACCAATAGGCATTCAGGTAGTTGGTAGGTATAAGGGTTCACCTCATAAGTGTAGGACTTCAGGATACGTTCAACCGTTTTAGTAGAAACGAAGTAACGATTAGCAATATCGGTCATAGAACATTTTTGCTTTAAATCATTAAGAATAGCGAATTTCAACGCTTTTGAAATGTAGCAATTTTCATCAACAATCTTTGTAGTAGCACTGAAAGTATGCTCGCAATCTTTACAACGATATCGCTGCTTGTATAAACGAAGATAAGTGGGAACATTTTGATAGGGAATCATTTGAATTAAGCTAGCTTTAGACGTATGTTTAATGACGGAACCAATTCCCCCACATTTAGGGCAACAGTATGGATTTTCAGTGTATGATAGTAAGCTGGAAAAGACTTTAGAAGGAACGCCATGTACTTCCTCTTCAGAAAGTGCATCCGTATAAGTAGGAAAAGTAATATTATCATCTTTAATAGAAAGAAGTTTTTTGATAAATGTAGTTGTATTTGGACAGGTTTTTTTGATATTCTTTAGTAAAGACATCTTGTTTCACTCCTTAATAGTTTTAAGCGACTTAATTTTAGAGGAAACGGGATTTTTACCAGATGATGTCACGACTCCATATAGCTATTTCTGTCAGTGGAATCGAAAGGGAAACCCACGATATTTTAACGAAATTCCCATTGAAACTTTTGATGAGATTAAGGCCAATAATAATGGCGGTGAAATTTATGATGAAGAAGTACAAAAGGCTAGAATTATTTTTCAAACACCAGGAACCACGGATCGTATGGTAAAGGAAGTCCTTTATCATGAAAAAGGCAATGAGAATCATCCATATGCTAGAGATCATTACAATCGCTATGCCTTCCGTTTTGCGCAAACGATTTATGATAAAGATGGTCATGCGAGTATGAAATTTTATTATAATCCAAAAGGTGAGGTTGTCATTACGGAAAACCTGCTTATAGGTGATGTTATCCTAAATCATCAAGGACAAGTCTATCTCGCATGGTTGAAAAAGCGACTGGTGATTATATCTATATCATAGATATTGACCATTTTCTTTTTCATGATTCTGCTTTGGCGATTATGTTACAGCATTTTGATAGAACGCAAAATATATTGTTTACACCAGGTCATAAGATGAACCATGCGACACATATGATGCATATCAATAGCGATTCCTTACAAATGAAAACCGTAACAGGTGAATCAGTCAAGAGTTATTTTGAAGATATAAACGGTATGCTCTTCAAAAAAGAATACTTACTCACAATCATTGATGACGACAAAGATGCTATATTGTCTAAAATCAAGCAACCTGTTCAAATCTATAACCATTCATTATGGATGCGAGTGTATAATTAAGATGAAAGTGATGTGAAAAGATATGGACGTTACTTTAACTGTAGGCGTGTTGGTTGAAAGTCTTCAAAATTTAGAAAAATGCATTCAATCGATTCGAAAACAAACTTTGAAGCAAATACAAGTCATTCTATTTACCAATCAGACTTTAGAAATAAGACTTAATGATCAAGAACGAATTTGTGAACTATCAGAACTTTCACTTTCTGAAGTATCAGCAGCGATGAATCGTATGATAAACACCGATTTCGTCACTTTTATTTCGTCCAAAGATTTTTACTTGAAAGAAGATGCTTTGGAAAAGACGTTAAATCAGTTACAAGAGCAGCGGGCAGATTGTGCCATAACAGATTTTACAAGGCTAGAGGAGGGCATGTTTCATTTTTATCAGTGTGACCCTGGCTTGCATGGCATTGTGACTTCGAATAATATCTTGCCATATATGCGAAAAAATCAAAATTTTCGTATGATGTCTTGTCTAGTGATGCATCGCGATATCTTGCCAAAGCTTATCACACACGATTTGCGAGATTCCGAACAACGATTGATTTATTTTGCGGCTCATGTAGCCAAAAAGATGATTGTGGTAAATGAGAGTGCTTTTTGTTGGATAAAAGATAACCAACGTTCTTTACCTGGGTTCACTTGGTATGAGGATTATCGTTATTCACCAATGGCGGAGGTAGTGACTGAAATACGAAAATCAGACTATCAAGAAGTCATCAATTATCCTATAAACGTTGCAATCTGTATCAATGACCAATCATTGAAGTATTTGGATACGATGTTGTATTCGCTTAATAAAAATTGCCAAGACATCCATTTATATGTGGTTTATCAATCTTTGTCACAGGTGAGTCTTTCTCAGATTCAATTTATGGATAGTCTTCTGCCAAATCTAACCATCCATTTTAGAGAGATTCCGAAAGAGTTAGTACAGATGCTGTTGCCGATTCCAATGAAAAAACGTTTTCCATTAGAAACCTATTTCCGTATACTTTTGCCAGAAGTGCTATCAGATTTATATCGTGTTATTTATCTTGATACAGATGTTTTGGTCTTAAAAAATCTAAAGGAATTATGGGATACACCTTTAGAAGGAAATTTTTTAGCAGCTTGTCAAGATTCGCTTTTGTTAGGGAACCGACTTGAAAAGAAGCATCATCCGTTATTCGGTGAACAAGAAGAGGGAAATTATTTTAATTCTGGTGTTCTTTTGATGGATATTGACTTGATGAGAAAATATAGAACAACTTATTATTTAATTTCTCTGTGTATAGATGTTGCTCATTTATCGCTTTATTTTGATCAAGATGCGCTAAATCTCTTCTTTTTTGGTGCAAATAAACGATTAGGTATTGAATATGACTTTAGTTTGGCATATATGTATTTTGAGCCACAATCCATCAGAGATTTATCAATGATCCATTATCATGCATGGGGAATAAAGCCTTGGGAAATTAATCGCTATTCAGAACTGTTTGATGTGATGCAACTATTCCGTCAATATCGTAATGAAGCCAAGGTGTTATTTGGTGAATGTGCATTTAAAGTTTCGGTCATAATTGATGCTCGAAAGGCTCATGGAGACAATTATCAACGTTGTATTGAGAGTCTATTAATTCAACAGTATACTAATTTAGAAATCTTTATTCGAGTTGATGAAAGTTTGCCGATAGAAGTCAAAAGATATGTAGAAAGATTAGAGTCTTATTATCCTAGAAGAATATTTGTTACGTATCAATCGTTAGGGCAAATATTACAAGTAGTTAGTGGAGATTATATTTACTTCCAAAATGTGGATAATTATTTAGATAAAGATGATGAGTTAAGTCAAATTGTTGGGGTAGGTGATTTCGTCGTCTCTTCAGCTAATGTATTCAATCAAACAAAAGGGATGTTTTACTTTTACAGCAAAGGGGATAAAATAAATAGAATCACCTCATCAGATAATAATCGCCTTTATTATTTTCACGAGCTAGTTGGAGTGATTATTTCTAAGAAATTCTTAGATACATTGAATTGGCAATCAAATTTTGATAATCAACAATTAATAGAACTATTGGATGCAAGTGGTGAGGAACTTTATTACCTTGATATTCGTAATTGGATGAAGGTCGAATTTTAATAAAAAATATTTTTACTTTATGATACAGGCTCAGTCTTTGTGAGATTAATTGTAATATAAATTATCTTCAGTTAAAATCAATTTTTTAAGACAAAATTGAGATATTAATTCGAGGATATGCTCATTAGGCAGATGTTGTTATTTTAATTTTTCGCTGAATTGATAGATCGATTAAGATAAACAAGTCCAAAAATTATTTTGGACTTGTTTATTAGTTAGAATAGTAGCTTGTCTTGTTTTGCTTTAAATTCTTGGTATACTTCTGTCATTAAGACGGTATCTTCTACTAGTTTTTCGAGTCTAAAATGAATATCGATATTTTCGATTTCATGGTGGTTAAAATCTTGTCCTTCAATAAAGACAATCTCAGGCAAGACTTGAGCTTTCATATATGATAATATTGGTTTTAGTTGCATTTCAGGGACGAGATAGTGCTTGCTAGAACCAGCTGTGACTACAATACTGACTACTTTATCATGCAAGGCTTTTTCCGGTAATAAGTCAAATATATTTTTTAATGAACCTGGAATTGAAGCTTGAAAGATAGGTGTGCCAATGATAATCGCATCAGCTTGCATTAATTTACTGGCTACTTCGAGTGTGTCACCAGTGTATTCTAAGTAATTACGGCCATCGCTAAAGACTAAATCTTTTTCGCGAAGATCAATCATTTCGACTTCAGCTTCCGGAAATTTTTGTTTGAGATAATCTGTGGTTTTTTGAATGGCAATGGCAGTCTTACTACCGATTGTTGCACTTGATAAGGTTACAACTTTCATCGTTTATTTCTCCTTTGTATATTTTTTGACGGCTGGTAGAATGGTCGTACCAATCATTTCAATATTTTCCATGACTTTCTTAAATGGCATGCCACCAAAATCGATTTGAGCCATGTAACGTTGATGACCGAATTCTTCATATTGGTAAAGAATTTTTTCGATAATTTGTTGCGGACTACCGATAGCCATTACGTCTTTAGGATACGCACCGTTAGCAAATAAGCGTTTATTAAAGCCGGTCCCATTCGCGATTTCAATCCCTTTATTGACATATGGATAAAATTCGCGTAAAGCTGTTTGACTATCTTTGGCTGCATAGAAAAGTCCGGTAGTTGCTACTGGGAAATCATCTGGGTTATAGCCGTTGATGGCCAAACTTTCACGATAAGCCAGGACTGAACGTTTGAAGATACTTACCGGACCGCCTAGCATTGCAATGGCCATTGGAACACCTTGACGGCCAGCTTTAATGGCACTTTCTGCAGGACCACCAACTGCACGCCAAATCGGCATCTTATCATTTAATGGTCGTGGTAAGACTTCTGCATTCTTTAAAGGTGCGCGGAAATTGCCTTCCCAGGTGACGAATTTCTCTTGATTGATTTTTAGTAGGAGTTCAAATTTTTCTTCAAATAATTCTTCATAGTCTTTTAAATCATAGCCAAGTAATTCAAACAATCCTACACGTGATGCGCGTCCACCAATAATCTCTGCGCGGCCGTTAGAAAGTAAATCTAATGTCGCAAAGTTTTCATAAATACGGACAGGATCAGAAGTAGAAACGATGGTAGCAGCTGAACCAATTTTAATTTTTTTAGTGGCTTGACTGACTGCACCTAACATGACGGCGTGGGCCTGTCCAACAAAGTATTTTTGATGGCTCTCACCAATACTGAAAAAATCAAGGCCTGCTTGTTCGGCTAAGACCGCTTCTTGGACAATTTGGTCGACACGTTCTTTGGATGAAATCCTTTCTCCAGTTAGGGCGTCTGGCATATGATCGCCTAAGGAATAAAGGCCAAATTCTAAACCATTTTTAGGGTTAATTCGATAATCTTGTATACTCATAGTCTTTTCCTCTTTTCTTTTGCGTTTTCGTTTTACATGTAAATCGTAAGGCGTATTGTGAAATTTGTGAAGTAGGCACTTTAAAGGCACTAGGTATCTTTTAGGAAACTTTTTTTGCTACCAAGACATTTTCTTCATGAAATTATTTAAGAATTTCTTAAGCGATACCTTAGAACAAGAAACAGCATTTTTGACAATCGTGATTTCCTTCAGTATGATAAAAATAGTTTTGATAACAAATAGGAATAGGGGAAAACAGATGGAGAAAAAAGTTTTAGTTGTAACTGGTGCCTCTAAAGGTATTGGTTTATAAATCGTTTTAGCTGGATTGAAGGCGGGCTATCATGTTGTCGGAACAAGTCGTAATAAAGAACATATAATCCGAGAAGTTCAAACGCAATTACCTGAATTTCAGTTCAATTTTTATGCGGTGAAAATGCCATTTGATGAAGAGGGGATTCGTCAAGGCATAGCAGAAATCGTTGAAAAATTTGGCAGAATCGATTATCTCGTGAACAATGCGGGATATGCCTTACTTGGTGCAGTAGAAGAATTTTCATTATCTGAAGTGCGCACGAATTTTGATGTGAATTTCTTTGGTCTTTTCCAAGTGATTCAGGAAGTCCTACCAATTATGCGTAAACAACAATTTGGCCGAATAATCAATATGGCTTCGATTTCTGGAAGTGTAACCGGTCCTACGCAAGGGGTTTATTCTGCGACCAAAGCAGCGGTGATTATGCTGAGCGAGGCATTAAATGAAGAAGTGCGACCATTTAATATTCAAGTCACTGCGATTTGTCCAGGTGGCGTACGGACCGACTTTTTAGACCAAACCTCGATGAAGCGTCCTGCCAAACAAATTGAAGATTATGATGTGGTTCGCCAAACAATGTCTGGTTTTGACCGTTTAAATCATAATCAAAGTGGCGATCCTGTTAAAGTAGCCCAAGCGATTATAGCAGTGACTCAAATGGAACAAGCACCCGTGCGTTTATATCTAGGCGTGGGAGCACTTGCCGCATTACAACATCAAATCAATCATGTGGTCGAAGAAGTCAATCAAAATGTTGCTTTGAGTCAAAGTACAGAACATGAATAATCAGATGCACGAGTCAAAATCAGACTCGTGTTCTTTGTTGTATCATCATTGAATTAATGATATGCTCAAACTATGAATAAAATGCTGTGAGGAATAAGATGAATAAAGAGCAATATCAAACTATTTTTAAAGAAGCTAGAGTATTAATAAACCAGCATAGTCTCATTAATTTACGTGATTATCGTAGTAGAGGTTTCTATTACGGAGAATTTTATCATGATTTTGTTATCCTCAAGACAAAGGTTAGTATGGGGTCTGTTCGTAAAGATAGTTGTCAATGCCAGACGTTTGGAAAATACGGTGCTTGTGAGCATACTATGGCTTTAAGGGCAGAAGTAGACTTGCCGATTTCGTGGGAGGATGCTTATGTAGAGCTACACGATGAGGAAAATGAAAAGAAAATCGAAGCTGCCAAAGTCGATGCTTTATCACAATTTATGGATAGTCTGCAAAATCATTTTTTAGTTTCCGTAAGTCCAGAACAATTACAGCCACTTAAACTTTATTATCAGCTCGATTATGCTCAAAAATCAGGGCAAACTGCCTTTTATTTAAGACTGTATGTCAATAATGGAAAGCGTAATTACTTGATAAAAAATATTCACGAATTTTTAAATAAGTGCTATTATGCAGATCACTACAAGTTGACGCCTAAAGTATCGATAGCAGTTGCCCCAGAGTGTTTTTCAAAAGAGGACTTTGCGTTGATTCAATGGTTGATGGCTGCTCATTTAGGACATTTAAACTATGTAGATTATCGCGAACAAAGTCAAGAGAAAGAAGTTGTGTTAGATAGTACGACAATGGACGAGCTGTTAGAAAAATTCCCGAATCATTTACTAAAAATCACTGTAGATAATAGAGAATTTACACAATTTCATTCCATGCCAGCTGATTTGGATTCATTTATTACTTGTCATATCCAAAAGGTCGATGAAAATCAAGTATCATTATTTTTCGAAGATGCTATTGAAATGACTGACTTTACGTATTTGTGCGCGGTGATTGAGGGACAACTATATCGTTTGGATTATCAGTCTATTTTGTTATATGACGCTTATTCTGACTTTCAACAAAAATTATATCGTTATGTGACGTGGCAGTTTGATAGGTTGATTTACGGTTTTGATTCAATCTTTCGTTTCTCCTTACAAGAGGCAAATGCTTTCTTATCTAAATATTTACCAGTAATTCAAAAATTTGCGGTTGTGGATGTTGATCCGACTTTGACAGAAAATATGATTGTTGCGCCATTAGTTCCGAAGTTTTATTTTTCTGAGGCAATATTTGGCGTCCAGTTAGATTTGGCATTGCAGTATGGTGATATCGTCTTAGCAAAAAAATCAGCTTATTGCCAAAATGCTGATCAAGCTAACCAGTTAATTCGTGATATAGATCAGGAAAACCGCATTGAACAGTTTATTTTGGCCAATCAGTTTGTCGAAAAAGAGGCTAGTTATCAATTATTGATTTCTCGTGATGAAGACTTCTATCATTTCTTAAAATATACACTGACGCAATTTGCCCAATTCGGTGAAGTGATTTTAGATCAAAAACTTCAAGAAATGTTTGTCAATCAGGAACAATATAAGCCAAAATTGTCGATTATTAAAAATGGTGGTTTTTTAGATGTATCCTTTGAAGTCGACGGTATTGAATTAGAAGATGTCGAGCGCGCTTTAGTTGCTTTGAGTAAGAATGCAGAGTTTGTGCGTTTAAATGATGGACGCTTGCTTGATTTGTCTCAAGAGGAGTTCCAAAAAGCGAGTGAGTCCTTGTCATTAATTCGACAAGTCAGTGAACAAAAAGCCAACCAATTCCAAATGCCTTTATATCGTGGTGGACAATTATTGCAAATAGATAGTGAGCAAATCGAGGTCAACCAAGACTTTGCGACTTTTGTTCAACATTTAACCCATCCGCAAGACTATCCGGTTACTTTACCTAGTGGATTAAATGCTAATTTGCGTCCTTACCAATTGACTGGATTTCGTTGGTTGAAGATGCTAAGTGATTATCAGCTTGGTGGGATTTTGGCAGATGAAATGGGTCTAGGAAAAACAATTCAGACGATTACTTACCTGTTATCTGAAAAGCAAAATGATCCATCAATGAAGGCTTTAATCATCGTGCCGGCCAGTCTTGTTTATAATTGGTATCAAGAGTGTAAGCAGTTTGCACCTAAGTTAAAAGTGCAAGTGGTGAATGGTGGGAAGGATAAACGGGCCGAACAGCTGGAAACTGAAGCGGATGTGTATGTGACAAGCTATCAAAGTTTCCGCCAAGATGAAAAATTGCATGCCAAAATAGCCTATCAAGTGTTGATTTTAGATGAAGCGCAGATGGTGAAAAATAGTCAAACGAAAACGGCCCAAGCCTTGCGTAAATTAACGATTCCAAAACGGTTTGCCCTTAGTGGTACGCCAGTGGAAAATAAACTTGAAGAATTATGGTCAATTTTTCAAGTGATTATTCCGGGATTTTTCCCAAGTAAGGCGAAGTTTAAGAAATTCCCAACCGAATTAATTGCTCAGATGATTCAGCCATTTGTGTTAAGACGTACAAAAGAAGAAGTCTTGCTTGATTTGCCAGAACGAATTGAGACAAATTATTTCAATGAATTAAGCAAAGAGCAAAAAGAAATCTATCTAGCACAGTTAGAACAAATTCAAAAAACGTTATCCCAAATGAATAGTGACGAGTTTAAAAAGAATCGCATTAGCATTTTAGCTGGCCTAACTCGCTTAAGACAGATTTGTTGTTCGCCGCAGCTTTATTTAGATGATTTTCATGGGGAGTCTGGAAAATTAGAACAGTTAAAGGAATTACTGACTCAGGCTTTGGAAAACAATCGCCGCATCTTAATTTTCTCGCAGTTTGCTAGTATGTTGAACTTAATCGAAGCAGAGTTAGCGCAGTTAGATATTCCATGCTTCAAATTAGATGGCAGCACACCGAGCAAGCAGCGTATGGAAATGGTAGAAGCCTTTAATCAAGGAGATAAACCTGTCTTTTTAATTTCGCTTAAAGCTGGTGGTACGGGATTGAACTTAACTGGGGCGAATACGGTGATTCTGTATGATTTATGGTGGAATCCAGCTGTAGAAGACCAAGCAACAAGCCGTGCCCATCGAATGGGACAAAAAGAAGTGGTCGAAGTATGGCGTTTGATTACAGAAGGTACGATTGAAGAAAAAATCTATGAGCTCCAACAAAGCAAGCGTGAACTCTTTGATCAAGTCATGCAAGGGGATGAGTCTTCCCTTTCTCAATTAACCGAAGAAGATATCCGCCAAATTTTCCAAGTAGGGATAGAATAAGAATTTTGAAGAATTTCTGCGTATTTTTTGTACGGATGAAATTCTTCTTTTTTTTGACTTTTTCTGCCAATTATCTATTGACTTAAAGTGAAGTTTAAGGTGTAGACTTGGGGTGTAAGTGGAGAAAAAGAAAAATATTTTTTCAAGGCTGTACAATGGTTGAAAATAATAGAAAGAATGGAAAGTGATGAACATGAATCAAAAAATAACTCAAGATGCAGGTAGAAAGCAATTAGGGGATTTTGCGCCAGATTTTGCTCATTTTAACGATGATGTGTTATTTGGTGAAAACTGGAATATCCCAGGAATTGATCTTAAAACGCGTTGTTTATTAACAGTAATAACTTTGATGGCTCAAGGAATAACGGATTCTTCATTAGTTTATCATCTAGAAAATGCGAAAAATCATGGGGTCAGTAAAGAAGAAATTGTGGCAGCTGTGACTCATGTTGCTTTTTATGCAGGATGGCCAAAAGCATGGGCGGTTTTTCGTTTGGCTAAAGAAGTTTGGTCTGAACAAGCTACAAGTGAAGAAGCCAAAGTCCAACATCAAGCAAATATGATTTTTCCAATTGGTGAGCCTAATGATGCTTATGCGCAATATTTTACTGGTCAAAGCTATTTAGCAAGTGTTACAGACCAACAAATTCCAGTACACAATGTCACTTTTGAGCCTGGTTGTCGCAATAACTGGCATATCCATCATGCTAAATCTGGTGGTGGTCAGATGTTGATATGTGTTGGTGGTATCGGCATTTATCAAGAAGAAGGAAAAGAAGCCGTGGTGATGCATCCGGGTGATTGTGTCAATATTCCAGCAGGTGTGAAGCATTGGCATGGTGCTACTAAGGATCAATGGTTTTCTCATCTTGCAATGGCCGTACCAGGGGAAGATACCAGTAATGAATGGTTAGAGAAAGTCAGTGAGGAAGATTATTTAGCCGCGCAACCTTTAAGTGAATAAATGTATCAAGTGGATAGCTGAAAAAATAAGAGCTGTCCACTTTTTTTGCCTTTAATTTCACATACAAGTGTCTTTTTTGCTTTGGATTGATTGTAGTTCAAAATTTTTAATTGTTTTTTCTGTCTATTTTTAAATAATCGTGCTGCAAACTTATCACGTTCATTTTGTTTCATTATGCTATTTATAAAAGTTGATTTAATAATGATGAATAACCGATACATAACAAAATGTTATATAATTATCTGTGTTTTCATTAAATATTCACTGTTTTTATTTTTGTTAAAACGCTTCAAGAAACCCCTTTCAAAGTTTGTGAAATATTGTATAATCATAGCATAACTAATGTATGGAGGGTTTAACATGAAAAAAGTGTTAAGTAGTCTTTTGGTGGCTTCAGCAGCGTTATTATTAGTTGGCTGTGGTTCATCATCAAATAAGACAGAAAGTTCAACTTCAACTAGCAAAACAACTGCTTCTAGTTCAGAAGTTTCATCCGGTGCTTCTCAAAAACAAGAATTCACGGATCCTAAAGAATTAAAGGATAGCTATGATGTGATTATCGTAGGTGCTGGTGGTGCAGGGATGTCAGCTGCGATTCAAGCCAAAGAAGCCGGTGCTAATCCAGTTATCTTTGAGAAAATGCCAGTAGTCGGGGGAAATACAACAAAATCTTCTGGTGGGATGAATGCTTCTGAAACCAAATTCCAAAAAGAACAAGGCATTCAAGATAGCAATGATACTTTCTTTAACGACACATTAAAAGGTGGCGGCGGAACCAATGATAAAGAATTATTGCGCTACTTTGTGGATCATTCAGCCGATGCGATCGATTGGTTAGATAGTATGGGTATCACTTTGAACAATATCAGTTATAGTGGTGGGGCAAGTGTCAAACGTATTCACCGTCCAGCTGATGGTTCAGCCGTTGGTGGCTACTTAGTTAAAGGTCTAACAAAAAATGTTTTAGATCGTAAAATTCCTGTATTCTTAAATGCGGATGTAACAAAAATCAATGAAAAAGATGGTAAAGTTTCTGGTGTTACTGTCCAAATTCAAGGAGAAAAGAAAAAGAATATTTCTTCTAAAGCGGTTGTGGTAACGACTGGTGGATTTGGTGGCAATGAAAAAATGATTGTGAAATATCGTCCAGATTTGAAAGGCTATGTAAGTACTAACGCTAAAGGTAGCACAGGTGACGGTATCAAGATGATTGAAAAACTAGGTGGTCAATTAGTCGCTATGGATCAAATCCAAGTGCATCCAACAGTTGTTCAAAAAGATGGTATGTTGGTTTCTGAAACGGTTCGTGGTGAAGGTGGTATCTTAGTGAATCAACAAGGAAAACGATTCTTCAACGAATTAGAAACACGTGATAAAGTTTCAGCAGCTATTTCCGCTTTACCAGAACAATATGCCTACATCGTATTTGATGATGCTTTAGCTAGTCGCGCAAAACAAATTGACTTCTATAAATCTAAAGGTGTCGTGGTTGAAGGTAAGACCATTGAAGAATTAGCTAAGAAGATTAAAGTTCCTGCTGATACGTTGAAACAAACGCTAGATTCGTGGAACCAAGATGTCGCTAATAAGAAAGATCCAGAATTTGGTCGTTCTACAGCTATGGATTATGATTTAACCAAAGCGCCTTACTATGCGATTCAAATTGCCCCTGGTATTCACCATACAATGGGTGGTGTGAAGATTAACACGAACACCGAAGTAATTAATACTAAAGGTGAAGTGATTCCTGGTCTTTATGCTGCGGGTGAAGTCACTGGTGGTTTACATGGTAATAACCGTATTGGTGGGAATGCTGTGGCTGATATCGTCATTTTCGGTCGCCAAGCAGGTAACCAATCAGCGGCTTATGCTCAAAGATAATTGATAATTTAAAGTTTTAGATACAGCTCTTTGATTTCAAGGGGCTGTATTTTTTTAGGAAGATAGTTCAGGGGCTCAATATTGACTAATATCAATAGTCGGTTGTGAAACTTGTTTCTCTGTTACACGCGATGTGAAACATTTTAAAGATGAAAAAACGCATTTTTCCAGAAATTGTTAAGTGTATTTATTTCAAAAATCCTGTTAAATTAGGAATGTTAAAGAAAGCCACAAAATTTCACTTCTTAACCTGTGGAAAAATAAATAGCGAATTACTTTGCGCTAGGATTAGGGTGGATAGTTGTTTTTTTGTGATTTTTTGGTTATCATGGAAAAGTGAAGAGAGGTGCAGTGATGAATTTACTTTTTTCAATCGATGATACTTATGTGGACCAATGGAAAGTAACCTTATTTTCGATTGTGCATAATTCAAACGTTCAAGCATTCTCAGTTTATGTTTTGCAAAAAGAAGCTTTAGCACGTAATGATGAAATATTTGATTTTTGCAAAAGATTAGGTGTTACTTACTATCCTGTCATTATTGGAAAGGATGAATTCCAAGACGCACCAACTAGTAAACGTTATCCAGAAACGATTTATTATCGGTTGTTAGCGCATGAATATTTACCACAAGATTTGGATAAAGTTTTATATATTGACGCTGATATTTTATGTCTAAACGATATTTCCACGATTTATGAAATGAAACTGGATGATTTTTTATATGCAGCGGCGAGTCATATTGCGGATTCAAATATTCGTGATTTAATTAATAAGGCTAGATTGGGTAATTTTGAGGCGACTTCTTATGTTAATTCTGGCGTGTTGTTAATGAATCTTGAGCAAATACGTCAAACTGTCAAGCGAGAAGACATAATGAATTACATAGCTTCAAATGGGCCGTTATTATTTTTACCTGACCAAGATGTTTTAAATGCGTTATATGGACATCAAATTTTATTAGTGGCAGATGAGATTTATAACTTTGATGCGCGTTATCATGCTTATTATTATGCGAAAACGGCTGGTTTGATTGATGCGGATTGGATTGTGCAAAATACGGTCTTTTTGCATTATTGTGGCAAAGATAAGCCGTGGAAGAAAAATGCGCGTGGTAAATTTTCTTTTATCTATAAGCATTACCAACGATTAACCCATAAAGTATAGGAAGGAAGTTGTTATGAATATTCAATGGTTTCCCGGTCATATGGCAAAAGCAAAACGGGAAGTAAGTGAAAAATTAAAATTTGTCGATATAGTATTTGAATTAGTGGATGCGAGACTCCCCTTATCTTCTAGAAACCCATTATTAAATCAGATTTTACAACAAAAGCCTAGAATCATGTTGTTGAATAAAGCAGATTTAGCCGATCCAAAACAAACTAAGCAATGGATTGAGTATTTTAAAGCGCAAGGGATTTTAGCTTTAGCCATTAATGCCCAAGAAAATCAAGGAGTAAAGCAAATTTTACCTTTAGCTAAAGAAGCACTAGCCGAAAAGATTGCCCGTGATAAGGCACGAGGTCTTAAACCAAGAGCAATCCGCGCAATGATTATCGGGATTCCAAATGTGGGCAAATCGACTTTATTGAATCGCTTGGTCGGTAAAAAAATTGCCCAAACCGGGAATAAGCCTGGGGTGACAAAAGGCCAACAATGGTTAAAACTAGGAAATGAGTTGGAGTTACTTGATACACCAGGAATATTATGGCCAAAATTTGATGATCAAGAAATTGGGATGAAGTTAGCTTTGACCGGCGCGATTAAAGACCAATTATTACATTTAGATGATTTGACCATTTATGGGTTGGACTTCTTTGCCCGTTATTATCCTGGGCAAATTAAGGCTAGATACCCATTTGCTGATGAAAGTTTACTTGGTGGCGAATTAATTATGGACTTGACAAGGGGACTAGGGTTTAGAGAAGATTACGAACGGGCTTGTGAGCGGATTATCCACGATATTCGTCAAGGAAAATTAGGACGCTATACTTTGGACCGCGCTGAAGAGGTGAGTAGCCATGAGTGAGACGATTGCCCAAATTAAGGAAAAATTGGCACAAATCCATGATTCACAAGATGAGTATGTTTTACAATTACGAAAAGATGAGCGTGCAGGGGTGCAAAAATTAATCCAACAATTTGAAAATCGCTTAGCCAAAGAACAGGCTCTGATTAAAAAAGCACACGAAATGCGGCAATTTGAAAATGAATTACTGACAAAAGGCTATCAGGCGATTTGTGGGATTGATGAAGTCGGCCGTGGACCATTAGCTGGACCTGTAGTGGCTGCAGCGGTGATATTACCCAATGATGAATTGATTTTAGGGTTGAATGATTCTAAGCAATTATCTGAAAAAAAACGCGAAAGTCTTTATCAGCTGATTCAAGAAAAAGCCGTTGCTATCGGAATAGGTGTAGTTGATGAAAAAACAATCGATGAAATCAATATTTATCAAGCTGCCCGCCTTGCAATGACCAAAGCTGTCGAACAATTAGCGATGCAACCAGATTACTTGCTGATTGATGCGATGGAATTAGATTTAGATATTCAACAAACTTCATTAATTAAAGGTGATG
>NHCFJ05603__coassemble_956_pt1 | contig 16178 bp, 17 predicted proteins | sample NHCFJ05603__metabat2_high_PE_003 | metagenome-assembled genome bin NHCFJ05603 | reverse complement strand
TATCAAAACTGGGAAAAAGTCTTGTGGTATAAGATAACTTATCCTTTACAGGCAACCTTCAAAGAAAAGATGTCAGATGTATTTGATATGTCTGTTGATACGCAGGTTAATTTGCATGATAAAATAGCCTATACCAAAGTTCAGGTTATGCCAAATAAAAAGCCAGAAGAATTTATTAGTTATTTACCTTCACTTTACGAAAATATAGTCGATAATATTAATAGTGATCAAAAGGTGGAGGTACAGATAGAATTAAAGACTTCTTGGGGTGAGTATGTCTATAATCGTGTAAATCAAAACCAATTGATCCGTGTGAAATATGTAGAAAATGAGGATTAAAATGGAGAAAATTAGAGTAGTATTAAATGTTGTACTCACTATCATTGTTGTATGTGTATGTTCTTTAGCAGCACTGAACTATTTTTCTGCCCCAGAGCGTGCAGGTTTAATGGGGTATAGAGGGTATACTGTTATTAGTGGAAGTATGGAGCCTACTTTACACGTAGGAGATTATATCATCATTAAAGATAAGCCATATGCTGATATCCAAAAAGGAACCATTATTAGTTTTCGGCAAGATAATGTCTTAGTAACGCACCGTGTGGTTGCACGAGAAGGTGACAAGTTACAAACACGAGGAGATCATAATAATGTTAATGACTTAGTGGAGGTTACTGCTGAAAATTATGTAGGGACGTACCAATTTAGAATTCCTCAGTTAGGACGTATCATGTTGTGGCTACAAGATCCGATGATTTATAGTATCATTATGGCAGTTATTGCACTTAGAATTGCAATATTACTAATTCTGAAAAAATAGTCAACTAGACGTATGCTTTTGATTAAGCTACGTCTTTTTTTTACGTTCTAGATTTATTTTATTAGGACTATTTCTAAATAGTATTAAGCAAAGTAACTAATTTTCATAAAACTTTCAGTCGCTACTTGCATTGATAGATAATCGCTGTATAATAAAATGGTTACTTAAAGTAATTATTTTCGATAAGTAAGGAGGATGGAAATGAACTGGGAAGATTCAGAACGGTATATTTCTGCTTGTATTGTGGCCAAAAAGACTTTACAATTTTTGCCTGTGCCGCCTAAAGATTTACGCCGGCAACAAATATACCAATTGAAAGTGTTGCATGATTTAATGGAATGTCAAGACTCAGTCAAAATTAGTGATATTGCTCATCGGATTGGGACAACTTTGCCAAGCGTCACCAAGAGTATGAATGAGTTGGAAGAAAATGGGTATGTCAAAAAGGTGGAAAATCTTCAGGATAAACGCATCACCAATATTGCTTTAACTGCAAAAGGACAAGAAGTATATGATGCATTGATTTACCAATTTCATGTGCAAAATGCCAAAGTGTTAGTTGATATTCCGGAAGAGGAGTTAAATACAACCATCGCAACCATTCACAAAATTTATCAGAAAATGGATACTTTTAATCGATATAAAGGAGATGAACAGTTTGTATAAAACCTTAGCGAAATCGATGCGTCAATATATTAAGCCTTCGATATTAACGATGATTTTTTTAGCTGGTGAAGTTTTTGCTGAAATGATGATTCCTTATTTGATGGCTAAAGTATTGGACCGTGGATTTGAAACCAAAGATATTCAATATATTATCCAAATTGGCCTATTGATGGCTGTGATTGCCTTAATTTCCATGACTTGTGGGATTTTAGGTGGTAAGTTTTCTTCAGATGCTTCAGCGGGATTTGCGGCAAATTTAAGAGAAGACATTTATCGCAATATTCAACGATTTTCTTTTCAAAATATTGACCGCTTCTCTACCCCTAGTCTGATTACCCGTTTAACGACTGATATTACCAATATTCAGTTTGCCTTTCAAATGGTCTTAAAAACAGTGATTCGTGCCCCATTTATGATTGTTTTTGCTTTTATTATGGCAGCTTATACCAATCTTAAGCTATCAATGATTATTTTAGCAGTGATTCCATTTCTAGGAGCTGCCTTGATTTTCTTGATTTATCGTGTGCATCCTTATTTTGTGAAGGTCTTTCGTCAATATGACCACTTAAATCAAACCGTGCAAGAAGTGATTAATGGCGTACGTGTGGTGAAATCTTTTGTACGTGAAGAAAAAGAAATTGACCGTTTTAAAGAGGCTTCGGAACAAATCAAGCAAGTCTTTATGAAAGCTGAAAAGTTAATCGCATTAAATAGTCCGATTATGCAAATTGCAGTCTATAGTTCCTTACTTGTCGTTTATTGGTTTGGTGCCAAATTTGTCGTAGCGGGAAGTATGACACCTGGTACTTTGACTTCATTTATTATGTACATGCTACAAATCTTAAATAGCTTGATGATGTTTTCAATGATTTTTGTCATGATTGTGATTTCTGAAGCATCTTGTGAACGGGTGGCTGAAGTCTTAACTGAAAAATCTACGTTAACCAATCCTGAAAATCCTGTGACAACGATTGAAAATGGCGAAATTGAATTCAAAAATGTATCCTTCAAGTACTATCCTGAAGCACAAGAAGCTGATTTGACCAATATTAGTTTCAAGATTGAATCAGGGCAAACAATCGGAATTATCGGCGGAACGGGAAGTGGGAAATCTAGCTTGATTCAGCTCATTCCTAGACTTTATGATACCACGCAAGGAGAAGTCTATGTTGCTGGACGAAATGTGAAAGAGTACGACCTAGTAACTTTGCGTGATCAAATTGCGATGGTTTTACAAAAAAATACGCTATTCTCTGGTACGATTTTAGAAAATTTACGTTGGGGGGATAAGGATGCTTCGTTAGCTGAAGTGAAGCGCATGGCCAGTCTTGCTCAAGCAGACCAGTTTGTTTCGACTTTCCCAGAAGAATATAATACCATTTTAGACCAAGGTGGGAATAATGTGTCTGGGGGACAAAAACAACGCTTAACTATTGCCCGTGCTTTATTGAAGAAACCTAAAATCTTGATTCTTGATGATTCAACGAGTGCTGTCGATACAAAAACGGATGCTAAAATTCGTCAAGCATTTAAAGAAGAGATTCCAAATACAACGAAGATTATCGTGGCACAAAGGGTTTCTTCCATTCAAGATGCTGATAAAATTATTGTGCTAGATGAAGGAAAAATTAATGGTATCGGCACACATGAGGAATTATTAGCGAATAATCAAATTTATCAAGAAGTCTATGAATCACAAGTGAAAGGGGGACGAATCAGTGAATAAGAAAAAAGCAATGGGTAGACCAGCCAATCCAGTAAAAATATTTGGTCGAATTTTATCTTATGTGGGTAAAAAATATCGTTGGCGTTTAATCGTTGTATTTATAAGCATTATTGTTTCAGCAGCGGCAAATGCGATTGGAATTAGTTTCTCACAACGCTTGATTGATGATTATATTGTGCCCCTTTTAGGCAAAGCAAATCCTAATTTTGCTCCTTTAGCGAAGGCGATTGGCTTTATGGCGATGATTTATTTGAGTGGCGCGATTTTGACGTATGTGTATAATCGTACCATGGTCACTGTCTCTCAAGGTGTGCTAAAAGATATTCGTGATGAAATGTTTGCGCATATGGAAATTTTGCCTGTACGTTACTATGATAGTAATGCCACTGGCGATATTATGAGTCATTTTACAAACGATACGGATACGCTTAGACAAATGATTAGTCAGTCGATTCCTCAAACAATTGCCGCTTTGATTAGTGTCTTATCGATTGTCATTGCAATGTTTATGATTAATGTTCCGATGACGATTTTTGTCTTATTCATGGTCACTTTAATGATATTAGTGATTCGTAATTTAGGTTCCAAGAGTGGGAAGTATTTCTCTTTCCAACAAAAAGCTTTAGGAACTTTAAATGGTTATATTGAAGAAATGATTGAAGGGCAAAAAGTCGTGAAAGTCTTTAATCATGAAGAAGCTGCCATTGATCGTTTCGTGGAATTAAATGAAGATTTGCGCGTGAATTCTACTAAAGCAAATACTTATGCCAATATTATGATGCCAATTATGGGAAATATCGGAAACTTCATGTATTTATTAACGGCTGTGGTAGGTGCTATTTTTTCTATCACTGGCGTTACGGCGTTAACACTTGGTAGTATTGTTTCTTTCGTGCAGTTTACGAAGAGTATCACGATGCCAATTGCCCAAATTTCACAACAATTCAATGCGATTATCCTTTCGTTAGCTGGTGCACAACGTATTTTTGAATTATTAGATGAAGTGCCTGAAACGGATGAAGGACACGTCGAGTTAGTCAATATCGTTAAACATGAAAATGGTCGTATGGAAGAAACTGCCAAACGTACGGGACACTGGGCATGGAAAAATACTGATTCGAATGGGCATGTACAATACACTGAGTTAAAAGGTGATGTGCGCTTTGAAGAGGTGACGTTTGGCTATCGCGAGGATAAAACGATCTTGCATGATATCAATTTATTTGCCAAACCAGGTCAAAAAATTGCCTTTGTCGGCGCAACCGGTGCTGGTAAAACGACAATTACCAACTTAATTAATCGTTTCTATGATATTCAAAAAGGGATGATTACTTACGATGGGATTAATGTTCAAGCGATGAAAAAAGCAGATTTACGTCGTTCACTAGGAATTGTGCTACAAGATACGCATTTATTTACTGGTACGATTAAAGAAAATATCCGCTATGGGAAATTAGATGCGACGGATGAAGAAGTCTATGCTGCGGCGAAATTAGTGAATGCGGACCACTTTATTCGTCAACTACCAAAAGGCTATGATACTGAGTTAACCGGCGATGGTGGTTCTCTTTCTCAAGGACAACGTCAACTATTAGCCATTGCTCGTGCGGCTGTGGCAGATCCACCGGTATTAATCTTGGACGAAGCGACTTCAAGTATTGATACACGTACTGAAGCGATTGTACAAGCGGGGATGGATTCATTGATGAAAGGACGCACCGTATTTGTCATTGCGCACCGCTTATCGACAGTTCGAAATTCTGATGCGATTATGGTATTAGATCAAGGTCGCATTATTGAGCGCGGTACCCATGATGAATTGATTGCCCAACAAGGTGAATATTATCAATTATATACTGGTGCTGTAAAACTAGCCTAAAAGAAAAACCAATTATAATAAAAAAGAGACTATTCAATATTTTCAGATTGAATAGTCTCTTTGTGCTTAATTGTTATAGTTCGCCGTGTTCGCGATACCAATGATCAGGTTGCCATACCCAGTTAAAGCCATCTTCTTGAAGTAAGTGGAAAGCTTCATCTGGTCCCATTGTTCCAGCAGCATAAGTTGGAATAGGAGAAGTAGTGTCAGCATCCCAAGCTTGACGGATTTGATCCACAATTTTCCAAGATTGGGCTACTTCATGCCAGTGTGTAAAGTTGGTACCATCGCCGTTTAAGCAATCTAGAATCAGTTTTTCATAGGCTTCTGGTGTATTAGCGATAATTTCTGCGCTGTTACGGTAGTCAAGTTTCACCGGCAATAGATTGAAATTAGGGCCAACTTCTTTCCCATTTAATGAAAGGGAGAAGCCTTCTGTTGGTTGGATATAGATGGTTAAGACATTTGGTTCTGGCTTTTGGGCATTTTGTTCTTCTTCATCAAAGGAATGATTGAAGAGATTAATTGGCACAGACTTAAAGACGATATTGATACGTGTGCCTTTTTCGGTCATACGTTTACCGGTACGAATATAAAACGGTACGCCAGACCAGCGGAAATTATCGATGAACAAACGACCAGCGACAAAGGTTTCTGTACGCGATTCAGGATTGACTTGATCTTCTTCTTTATAGCCTTTATAAGTACGACCAGAAATTTTTCCTTGGACATATTGTGCGCGGACAAAGTTTTTCGCTACTTCTTCAGCCTCGTACATACGAATCGCACGTAAAGCTTTAATTTTTTCATTGCGGATTTCTTCTTCATTAAAAGCAGCAGGTGGATCCATAGCAAGTAAGGCTAAGACTTGGAAGATGTGGTTTTGGACCATATCTTTTAAGGCCCCACTTTGATCGTAATAGCCTGCGCGTTCTTCCACCCCAAGATTTTCAGCCAAACTAATTTGCACATTATCTATATAACGATTATTCCAAACCGCTTCAAACAGAGAATTTGCAAAACGCACTGCAGAAATACTTTGAATCATTTCTTTTCCTAGATAATGGTCAATACGATAAATTTCTGATTCATCAAAGACTTTGTTAATTTCGTTGTTTAACTTTTCAGCTGTTTGATAATCAGTACCAAATGGTTTTTCTATGATGACGCGATGATAACCATCTGATTCAAGTAAGCCTTGTGATTGTAAGTGATGCACAATCGTACCAAATAGGCTAGGGGACATCGCTAAGTAAAATAGACGATTACCAGCTAAACCGTATTCTTCGTCTAATTGGTTGGCTAATTTCTTTAAAGTATCATAATGATTGGTATCATTGACGTCGTGGGATTGATAATAAAAATGACTGGCAAAGGCCGCTGCTTGTTGCTCACTTGCAGTTAAATTTGAGACAGAAGACATTACGACTTCACGGTAAGTTTCGTTAGACCATGGACGACGTGCGGTTCCAATGACAGCAAAACTTTCTTTTAATTGTCCTTTTTGATATAACCGAAATAAAGAAGGATAGAGTTTACGTTGTGCTAAATCTCCTGTACCTCCAAAGATAGTGATCAAAACCTTTTTTTCTTTCATATGTTTCACTCCTCGTTTAGTAAATCGACAAATATTGTACTCGCAGCTTTAAAACTAACTGCGATGGTTTTTTCTTGATTTTGTATGGTTACCGGACCTTCGTAATCCGCGATATCGATAATCCGGTATTCTTCTTGAAGATTCAAATCTAAGGAAACCAAATAATCCAGTAGTTCTTTTTCATCTAATACACGCGCAATTCTAATCAGACTGCCTACTGGATAATCCGCTAAAGTTTGGCGTTTTTTTTCAGAGATAATGCCATTTTCTTTCGGAATTCTCCCTCCATGTGGACAATAATTTGGATAATTCATAAAAGCTTCTAATTTGTTGGCTAATTTATCAGAAGTGACGTGTTCTAAAACTTCTGCATCATCATGGACATCATTCCATGAATATTGTAAGTATTCAACTAAAAATACTTCCCACAAACGATGGCGGCGCATTAAAGAACTCGCGGTTTGTGCACCTTGATCCGTTAATTGTACGCCTTGATAAGGAAAGTGGAGTACTAAATTTTCTTTTTCTAATTTTGAAATCATTTCACTGACTGAAGCCGCGGATACACCTAGACCAGCCACGATTTGCTTGTTTGAGATTTTCTTTTCATGCCCACCTAACTCTAGGATGAGTTTTAGGTAGTCTTCGCGATTAGGAGTCAAAAAAATCCCTCCTTTATAGTATGTAATAAATTTTACCACGCATTTATCAAAAAAGCTAATATTGTTATCATTTGTCAATAAAAAGAATCAGGCATGGGTTTGCCTGATTCTACAATTATCTGATTTCTAAATTTTATTTTTGTTAGGCAAGCTGCTTGGAGCTGACCGACCCGGCTCACATCCTTATGCCCAATCTCCGTTTCTGAAGACTGGTACGTGACTGCCGTCTGCTTTGATGCCGTCGATATTCATTTTATCTGAACCGACCATGAAGTCTACGTGGGTAGTGCTGCGGTTTAAGCCTGCTGCAGCTAATTCTTCTTCGGTCATATCGGTACCACCTTCTAAGCTAAAGGCATAGGCAGAACCAAATGCCAGGTGGTTTGAAGCATTTTCGTCAAATAAAGTATTGAAGAAGATAATACCTGATTGGGAAATAGGTGATGGATCAGGAACTAAGGCCACTTCACCTAAATGTTTTGCTCCTTCATCAGTTGCAAGTAATTCAGCGAGCACATCTTGACCTTTATCAGCTTTGAAATCAACAACTTTACCATCTTTGAATGTAAAGTGCATGCCTTCAATAATATTTCCAGAATAACTTAATGGTTTTGTTGAAGCAACAGTACCATTCACATTACGGCTATCAGGAGCAGTAAATACTTCTTCTGTAGGCATGTTTGCCATAAAGAATTCGCCACGACTGTTATGACTACTTGCGGCTTCCCAATGATGTCCTTTAGGTAAACCGATTGTTAAGTCTGTGCCTGGTGCGGTATAGTGAAGTGCAACAAATTGTTCTTCATTCAACCATTTGGCTTTTTCTAATAAGTTGGCATCATGTTCTTTCCAAGCTTGCACTGGATCATCTGCATAAATACGTGTTGTTTTAAAGATTTGATCCCATAGTGCATCGACTGCTTCTTCTTCACTTAATTCAGGGAAAACTGTTTTGGCCCAGGCAGGACTTGATGCTGCAACCACTGTCCAACTGTATTTATTCGCTTGTAAGGCTTGCATTAATGGCGCAAAAGCAGCATTATTTGCTTTACTAAAGGCCGCTAAACGTTTGCCATCCACTCCGGCTAAAGCACCTGGATCGTTGGAAACTAGGCTGATGCGGCTAGCTCCTTTTTCTAACCAGTCATTAGCTTCTTCAATTTTATATTGTGGGACAGTAGCAATACGGTCATCTGCAGCATGTAACATAAATTCTTTGCTAATGACATCATCTGACCATTGCATTAGAACTTCAGCAGCTCCTAATTCATACGCTTTTTTTACAATTAATCGTGCTAATGGCGCTTGATCAACTGCAGCTCTCAAGACAACTGTATGGCCTTTTTGTACATTTACGCCAATTTCAACAATTAATTGGGCATATTTTTCTAATAATTCTTCAAAATTTGGTAAAGTCATTTCTTTCACCTCATATAGATATTGTTCGTTTTTTATGATAGCATAGATTTTTAATAAAGAATAGAAGAAAGTTTAGAAGCGAATAAGAAGTAGCTAAGAAACAAAAGTAAATTATATTAGTTATATAGCTGTTTTTGTTAGAACTTTAAAATGTTTTACTTAATTATATTAGGCTAATGTTAAACAAAATGTAAAATAAGTATGATTATATAAAAGGATAAAATATTTAATGATATTGTGAAATTAGATATTGTACAAAGTTAAAAAACAGTCTAAAATAAATATAGGATGTTTTGGAAGCGATTCATAGAAATAGGAGGGATAGGAAATGGCTCGTAAAAAAACAATAACCAAAGATCAAATTTTAAAAGCGACTTATGAACTTGTCGCAAAAGAAGGATTGTCAAAATTTACTGCACGCAATATTGCGGCGAAGATGAAATGCTCAACGCAACCAATTTACTTAGAGTTTAAAAACATGGATGATTTACGCTCAGCATTAATTCAAAAGATTTTTGATCATTTAGGAGAAGATGTACTACCAAAAGTACAGACGGGAAATCCATTGATTGATTTTTGTTTGAATTATATTGATTTTGCAACAAAAGAAAATCATCTATATCGTGCATTATTTATTGTTGGACATGGTGGTGAACCTGTTTTACAAGGATTTTCGTTTGATTATTTCAAAAATTCGGTTATTAAAGATACTGATTATGAAAAATTACCAGAAAAAGAAATTGAAAATCTTTTTGTGAATTTGTTAGTGATGGCAAGTGGCGTTTCTTCATTAATGTATTCTGGGGTTATTGCACCTAATAGTGAGCAAATTACAGGCCTCTTAAATGAAGTCTTAAAGGCGGTGCAGGAGAGGCAAACTACTTACGATTTAAATTTTATCGCCCCACATCATCCAAGTGAAGTATAAAAAATAAGCATTCAACCTTATTTGTAGGGTTGAATGCATTTTTATCTAGGCATTTTCTTCAACTGATTTAGCTAACTGTTTTGCAAATTCTTCTAAGTTATCAATATCTTCGTCTTCAGCGTTTAATTCAACTTTCACGCTGTCAGCCCCTTTAATTGCACCAGTTTTTAAGAAGGCTTGTTCGAAGTCGTCCACCGATTTACAGAAATAATCATAGAATGTATCGCCGGAACCACAAACACCAAAGACTTTACCAGATAAGTCCATTTCTAGTAAATCATCATAAAGATCGACAATTTCATCTGGTAGATCGCCATCGCCATAAGTATAAGTGGCCACAACGCATAGGTCAGCATCTTCAAAATCACTTGCTGAAACATTTGAGCATTCTTCAATTTCAACATCGAAATCTAAATCTTCTAAGCTTTCTGCAACAATATCGGCAATTTCTTCTGTATTTCCTGTCAAACTAGCATAAAAAATTTTTGCTAAAGGCATAATCTTCACTCCTAAAATGTATCTTCATGCAAGAAAATATCATACTTTCATACAAAAAAAGCGTATAACAACCTACTCAAAAAGTCAATTAGTTTCTACTTATGAGTATTTTCTAACTCTGTTTGTTTCAGTTTTAAAAATGTGCTAAAATTAAATGAATGAAGTTTGAAAGGAAATGAAAAATGATTACTTTAAAATCTGAACGTGAAATCGAAATGATGGCACAGTCTGGTGCGCTATTAGCAGATGTGCATAAACATTTACGAGATTTTATTAAGCCAGGAATTACAAGTTGGGACATTGAAGTTTTTGTCCGTAATTATATTGAATCTCATGGAGGAGTAGCTGCGCAAATCGGCTTTGAAGGCTATAAATACGCAACTTGTTGTAGTATTAATGATGAAATCTGTCATGGTTTTCCACGTAAAAAAGTGCTAAAAAATGGTGATTTAATCAAAGTAGATATGTGTGTAGACTTAAAAGGTGCGATTTCTGATTCATGCTGGTCTTATGTTGTTGGCGAGGCAAGTCCTGAAGTAAAACGTTTGATGGAAGTAACCAAAAAAGCTTTATATTTAGGAATTGAACAAGCCAAAGTAGGCAATCGGATTGGTGATATTGGCCATGCGATTCAAACATATGTAGAAGGTGAAGGATATGGGGTCGTCCGTGATTTTATCGGTCATGGTATTGGACCTACTATTCATGAAGCACCGTCTGTTCCTCATTATGGCGAAAAAGGGAAAGGATTACGCCTAAAAGAAGGGATGGTTATTACGATTGAACCCATGGTAAATACGGGGACTTGGAAGATGAAAATGGATAAAAATGGTTGGACTGCGTATACCCAAGATGGTGGTTTAAGTTGTCAATATGAACATAGTCTTGCCATTACGAAAAATGGTCCGCGTATTTTAACATCACAAGGGGTAGAAGGGACTTATTAAAAGGAAGGGTCAAAATGAAGAAAAAAGACTCTAAGAAAAAAAAGCAAACCCCAAAGATAAAAACATTTATTGATTTAATGTCAGTAAGAATGCAAAATTCAGAGATAGGCGTCACCTCTTCAGTTGTCGCCTATTATCTGTTATTGTCTTTTTTTCCGTTATTGATTGCGGTTGGAAATATTTTGCCGTTATTTCATTTTAATCAAAATCAAGTTTTAACCATGTTAAAGACAATGATGCCACAAGAAATTTACTTATTATTTGCACCTTCAATCAAAGCTTTGTTAACAAGTGGTTCTAAGGAGTTGCTTTCGATTTCAGCTGTGGCGACGTTATGGTCTGCGAGTAAGAGTATCAATGCTTTGCAAATTGCGATGAATAAGGCCTATGGGGTGACTGGGACAACAAATTATGTGGTCATGCGATTAGTCTCAATGTTGATGCTTATTCTTTTTTTTGCGGCTATTGTCGGCGTTGTTATCGTCATTGGGTTTGGTAAAGTAGCGCTAGATTGGATTCAGCCACATTTGAAAATACCTGATTCTATCATTACGACATTCCAAACCGTGAAGTGGCCAGCGACAATCATTGTACTATTGGCAATCTTAACTTTGGTGTATTGGATTATTCCTAATGCCAAAATTGGGATTCGTTCGGCTTTTCCAGGAGCTGTTTTGGCGACAATTGGTTGGTTAGGATTGACGCAAGTATTTGGAATATATATGAAATATTTTGCGACAGGGTTTAATGGATATAAAATTATTGGGACTTTTATGTTATTGATGATTTGGCTGAAATTTGCAGCAATGATTGTGGTATTTTGTGGTGTTTTCAATACTGCGCTTGCTGAATATCGAACTGGTGGAGATTTAAGTCAACGCAAAGATCCACTAGAAGTATTAACTAAACGAATGAAAGCACAATTATTACATTCAAATGAGAACGAAAGCGAGTCATAGGAATGGATTTTACTTTAGAATTTATTTTACACTTTTTGGCGACAATGATGTTATCGGTCATTTTAACCCCTCTTGTAAAGTTGTTAGCTTTTCAAGTTGGTGCGGTGGATTATCCGGGAAAACGTCGGATTAATCAAAAGGTGATGCCGACAATTGGTGGATTAGCCATTTTTATTGCCTTTGCGATTGGATCTATTTGGCAGTTTCATGAGTATCTTTTTATGAAAAAAGTGTGGGCTATTTTGCTAGGTGCACTCATTGTCGTGATTACAGGTTTTATCGATGATCGCAAAGAATTATCACCTTTACAAAAATCAATCGGCTTATTTATTGCCGCTCTAGAAATTTATTTTGTAGCGGGTTTAAAGATGGATACGATTAGTATTCCGTTTTTTGGGATGTTTCATTTAGGTTGGTTGAGTTTTCCAGTGACGATTATTTGGATTTTTGCGATTACTAATGCAGTCAATTTGATTGATGGTTTAGATGGATTAGCTTCAGGAGTTTCGATGATAGCTTTATCCACGATAGGTATTGTAAGTTATTTTTACTTGCCTGATAATATTGGAACGTATTTGACGATGCTTATTTTCTTGTTAGTGGCTGCGATATTAGGCTTTTTCCCTTATAATTTTCATCCTGCGACGATTTTTTTAGGAGATACGGGCGCTTTATTCCTAGGTTTTATGATTTCCGTAGTATCGTTGCATAATTTGAAAAACGTTACTTTTATTTCCGTTGTGACACCGATGTTTATCTTAGGTGTGCCAATTACAGATACTGTGTTTGCAATTATTCGCCGGAAATTTAATAAGCAACCTATTTCGTCAGCGGATAAAATGCATTTACATCATCGCTTACTTTCTTTAGGTTTTTCACATCGTGGAGCAGTCCTTACGATATATGGTTTAGCTTTAACTTTCTCATTTATTGCATTATTGATGACTTATGCAAGTACACCAGCGATTATCTTGATGATTATTTGTACAACTGTTGGAATCGAACTTTTTATCGAGCTCATTGGTCTAGTTGGTGAAAATCGCCAGCCTTTGTTAAAAACTTTGAAATTTTTTGGTAATAGTGAGTATCGACATGAGTATTTATTAAATCGCTATGAAAGAAAAAAAAACGAAAAAGAACAAAACCGTAAAAAATTATAGCTATTTAAGTCTTGATTGTTTGATAACATCAAGGCTTTTCTTTTATCTAAAAATAGTGCTATAATAAAAGAAACAAGCAGGCCAATGAGGTGAAGAGATGATTAAAATAAGTGACAGCGAATGGGAAGTTTTGCGTGTTGTTTGGACCAATCCAGATTGTGATGCCCATTTGGTGAGTGAGGTTTTAGGAGAGTCAAAAGATTGGCAAAAGTCGACGATAAAAACTTTGCTTGCTCGTTTAGTAAAAAAAGGTGCATTAAATACGACGCGTGTCAGAAATAAGTTTATCTATACACCGACAGTGACGGAAGAAGAGGTTATTGTTAGTGCTACTGAGACGCTTTTTTCACATATTTGTGCTAAAAAAATTGGTCAAACGATTGCTGAGATGATTACCTCTTGTGAATTAACACCTGCTGATTATCAATTAATTCAAGAAGCTCTAGCGCAAAAAGAGACCGTTGATACAATTGAATGTAATTGTATTCCTGGACAATGTCACTGTAAAGAGCATCAATAATGTTAAGTGGGGGGAGAGTATGGAATTAAAAAAATTAGAAGTACCAACTTCATCCATAACTGAAGTGAAAAAATCACCAATGGATGTTTTTCAACAGGCGCGTGATGCAAAAACAGGTGTCTATATTTTTAATCGTGAAAAAATTGCAGGAGTGATGCTTACTCAGCAACAATATGAAGAGTTGTTGACGGAATTGCATGAGTTACGTAATCAATTAAATGTAAACCAAGCGCAAATGATTGTTTCTTCAGATATTGATGGTTTGGAAAATTTTGCTGAAAATATTCGCGATGCTTTAGTCACTGGATCAAGTATTTCTGCTAAGAACTTAGATGAGCGTATGGTAGCGTTTGGCTTTATTACGAAAAAGACAGGCTTTGGTGGAGTTGTAGAAATGCTAAACGAATTAAAAGAAACTGGGAAAATAATCTATCATTTGCGAAAACGCACCGGTGAAAAAAATATCGTTGCGGAAGTAGTCGGTGAATCAGATAACCAAACAAGTATTTTTGATAAAATTATTATTCGCAAAGTATATTTGAAAACAAAATAAATTGACAGTTGCTAGGATAATGCATAGAATTTAAATGATAAATAAATTTAAAGGAGATTTTCATGGCTGAATTATTACAATTAGCTTTAGCCGAACAAAAAGGGCCTAAAGCATTAATCAAAACAAATCGTGGGGATATTTTGGTGCAATTATTTCCTGAGGTAGCTCCTAAAACAGTAAAGAACTTTGTTGAATTAGCAAAAAAGGGCTATTACGATGGTGTGATTTTCCACCGCGTGATTCCTGATTTTATGATTCAAGGAGGCGATCCAACCGGTACAGGTATGGGTGGCGAAAGTATCTATGGCGAAAAATTTGAAGATGAATTTAGCCCACAAGTATTTAACTTCCGCGGTGCACTTTCTATGGCAAATGCTGGTCCAAATACAAATGGCAGTCAGTTCTTCATCGTTAATAATCAAAATGTTCCAGCACAAATGGTTCAACAAATGCAAGCAGCGGGTTATCCTGAAGCAGCGATTGAAAAATATAAAGATGGTGGTACTCCATGGTTAGATTTTCGTCATACTGTTTTCGGACATGTATTAGAAGGTATGGATGTTGTTGATGAAATCGCCAATGTTCAGCGCGGTCCACAGGATCGACCAGTATATGATGTGGTCATGGAAACAATTGAAATTAGTGAATAGAGCGAGAAGGGAAAGTGCCGATGTAGCCTTTCCCTTTTTCATGCCGAAATGTGCTATAATATTAAAAAATGTAGAAGGAGGATTTTATGAAGTATAAAATTGGACAAATACTAGATGGTGTGATTACCGGAATCCAACCTTATGGGGCTTTTGCAGCTTTAGATGAACAGACACAAGGGTTGATACATGTTTCAGAAATTCAGTCAGGATATACGAAAAATATTCATGATATATTACATATTGGTCAAGAATTAAAAGTACAAATTATTGATATTGATGAATATTCTCAAAAAATAAGTTTGTCTAGAAGGACGCTAGAAAGGCAATACGTACAACACAGCTATCGAAAAAAACGCTATTTTACAAATAAAAATCGTAAAATTGGTTTTAAAAAGATTAATCAAGAATTACCAATTTGGATAGAAGAAGCCTTAAGAGAGCTTGAACACCCGACAACTGATACTTCAAATTAGAGTGGTTTCATTATTCAAATTATTGAAAATGCAAAAATATAATGTAAATTTTCTGAAATGTGTGTTAAAATATTAATGTTTTAGTTTTGCTGTATAAGATACAGTAATTCGTGCATTTATGATTTGTTTGTCAATTGAGGTGTATAGTTTGGAAAATAAACAAATTGCTGCGACAATTATTCTTCACAGAAATGATGGTAGTAAAAGATTTTTAACTGAAAATCAAGCGCAGGGACAATCATTATTATTGGTAGAAAATGATACCATGCATACTGGATTAGCGAATGTCTTACAGAATATAAAAGAAAATGTACATTTGGATGTTTTTCAGTTGCGACTTGTTGAACTAACAAATGCAAAAATCGCGGATAAGCGTATGCCAATTTTTGTTTTTGAGGTAAAAGAAGAGGATATTGATATTCGCTTGCCTGCTCAATATTCATGGAAAGAAGCCAAATATTTTATGCAGATGATTTCAGAATTTGAATTACAAGGTATGCCAATTTTTTAACCTAGTATATCTGTAAATTTATTTTAGGCTTGCCAAATTTTTACTTTTTTTTTTGAAAAAGTCGTTGACAGGTTAGTGATAATTTGATATTATTTAAAAGTCGCTGAGATATAAGATGATTTAGATATATTACTATATCATACTCAGAATTTGACATAAAGTAGACCTTTGAAAACTGAACAAATAAATGCAAACAACCAATGTGTAGGG
>NHCFJ05603__coassemble_951_pt1 | contig 16268 bp, 16 predicted proteins | sample NHCFJ05603__metabat2_high_PE_003 | metagenome-assembled genome bin NHCFJ05603 | reverse complement strand
TGATGACATCTTCGTTAACTCCTCAAGATTTTTCTTTATTATACGCGAAAAAAAGGGGCTGACCCAAAAGTATTTTAGCAAGATAATAAAAAAAAGAAATCCTTATGATGAAATAAATAATTAATAAAAGACAAAGAAAATCCGAATGTTCAACTTGATTACTCATAAAATCAACTATGAACGTTCGGATTATTTACATACTCATTTTTTATTAGAGACTAATGGGTCAGCCCCTTTGACTCTCTAAAATTTTTGGTGTAATAGAAAATCCTTTCATTAACCATTCGACTTGTTCAGGCGTTAAAGCCCGAACCTCCGCAGTACTTCTTGGCCAAGTTAGTTGTCCATTTTCAAAATGTTTATAAAGCAACCAGAATCCTTCACCATCCCAGTAGAGGGCTTTAAATCGATCACTTTTTCCACCACAAAAAAGAAAGACGGATTTTGAAAAAGGGTCTAAATCAAATTGTGACTGAATAAGGTAAGCCAGTGAATCGATTCCTTTTCGTAAATCCGTTTTCCCACAAACAATGTAGACGGGCCCCAGATCACTTAAGTTTAGTCCCATAAGCGAACACCTTCTCTAAAATTTCATTTCGTTGAGTGGCATCAAGTGATGAGAAAAAGCTGAGCTCAATCGCTCCCACTTTACAACGAAGCAATAGCTCGTTTTTGGTTCGTTTCTTGAAGTATTGCGTGCCAGTTTTGGGCATCTCTAGAGGGACAATAGGTTGTTTCATCATGAAAAATCCTCCAATCTTCTGTTTGAATACAGTATAACTGGAGAACTAGATAGATGCGATACACCTCGTTATTGGGCGCTTACGATTTTCCAGTACATAATAGTAGAAACATAAAAATTACCGTTTCTACTTTGCAATACTGGAAATTTTACATAACAGATTATTATTCCTTATATCAGAGATTTGAACATTCCAAGTAATTAATGAATGAACCTTCTCTTATCTTTAGGGATTAAATCTATCAATAAAACTGCTGAAGGATAATGCTTTTGCATATATTCCACAGCACCTAGCTCGTGTGAATCTTCAGAAGCATACAATTCATCCTTTAATTGCCCCATATCAATATGGATACCTCCACTTAGAAAATCAATTGCATCTGGAAATTCTTTATCTTCATGATAAGAATCATAAAAATCGGCAAGTTGTTTGCAAGTAACTACTCCATTTATCGTTAGCTCGATTAATGCTTTTTGGATATTCAAACTTATCTACTCCAATCTGTTTTCAAGAATACTTCTTTCAATTCCTCTAAAGTTTATAATCTTTTAGATAAATTCGCATTTATTCCAGAATCAATGAACTTCCCAATTTCTTTATTTTTACTATTATTCAAATTCTTTCTTCCAGTTTTTATGCTGAATTGCGTCATAATAATTCTGTTTTTAGCTCTTTTGGTACTTTTCTTCGCATGTTCACCTTTATAATGGAACCTTCTTTTTCGTAAAAAGTAGATACTATGCCAATGCTCTTTAAATTATTCAGTAGCTCAACATTTTGAGGTGTATTTTCTATTTCAACTGATTTATTTTTTCCATTTTCATCAATAGTCAATTCAGAGATTGGTTTGTTCTGTGTTCCCAGCCAATATGTTATATTTTTTATAGAAATCTCATTCAACTTTTTATTTTTGAAAAGATTATTGAGTAAATCAACGAATAGTTTCGTATTTGACAAATTGTCAAATATACAATCATATTCTTCTATTGAAAAATCAGTAATATTATTCTCAAAGAATAAATTAAGCATTTGTTCAATTGTTGATTTACTTAATGTCCTCTCTTTTAAGTTAAAGATAAAATATTCTTTTAAGTATTCAACATTTATATTCTCAAGCAATTTTACAAATAGTGTATCATCAGAAGAAATACTTCTTTCTAATAGTAATTCCACTAATTTACTATTTTCGAAAAACTCATCTGATTCTTCATTAACAATAGTATCTAGTAACTCTTTAATTGATTCAAGTTTCCAATTCTTTATAAGAGAAAAAATTTCTTCTTCTGGTAAATCAATCTCAGAATAATTTTCTAGAAAGTCATTAGGATGATTAAGTACTACCTCGACAATAACACCATCTTCCTTAAACTTACTAACATTTTCTATATTAAAATCAATTAAATTATTTCTAGCTAAAATATGAGTGCTTTGACTTGAAAGATTGCCTGCATCATATGTTGTAATCTCTAGTAGTTCAATATTATCCTCTGTAATACCTATAGCTTGATTATCAACCATCCTTTTAAGCAATACTTTTAATTTATCTTTTGAATCAGATTTATCATATTGTTTTTTAAGAGAAATCACTTCATTCTGATTAGTGAATATTGAGTTCATAACAGATATATCAATTTCTACATTTTCAGAATAGTCTTCTATATTTTCCCATGTGATACTACATTTTCTCTTCTCTAATAATGTTGCCCAAAGCGAAGAATCCGTTACTTGTTTAATTTTTTCTATTGTAACATTTGATTTATCTATTAGGTTTGTCTTAATATCTAGTTTATTAAGTTTTTGGGAATTTAATAGACTTAAAAAACTTTCCTCTGTTTCAGACAATTCGTCTAATGAAAAGAGAACTTCATCTACAAAATATTCTAAGTTTGTATTCGTATTTCTGATTAAATTATCTATCTTAGAATTTAATATATTTGCGTAAGAGACCGCTTTTAATTCATCTGAATTTTTGTAGTTTAAAATTTTAGAAAGCATATTTTTATCATATCTATACAACTCACATTGAATAAATTTATCATATTGTTCTTCAGACAAGTTATCTAATTCTATATCATTAAAATAGATTTTCGCAGATTGAAATGTCTCTTCATTATGTTCAGATAAGACTTCCATAATGGTATTAGACTCTACATAGTCTTCAATTTCTATAAAGAAATTAGGTCTATTTAAAATGTTTTCTCTTATTAAGAATACATAGTCAGACGCATCTTCATCGCCTTCAAACTCTTCATTACCTTCATAAACTGGCTTATACTTACTTAATACCTGTAACAATAGATTCTTTCTATTATCTTTCCCATAATATAGAGTTATATCACCTAAACAAGCATAAAAAATCAAATCAATCAATCGGTTCTTTTCTGAAGCATTGCATTTTTCTATAAAATCATTTGAATATTTTCTTAATAATTCAAAAACTAAATTAGCGATATTCAATTTATCTTCAGCTAAAATTATTTTCAAATTTTCTAAATATATATCTTCTTCTTGAATAAAGACTTTTTCTAAAACTGCTTCACGAATCTTATGTTTATCTTTAAAGTTATTAGAAAATAGGTACTTCAAAACATTGATGTTAAGTATTCCCTGCTTTTCAAAATCTTGTGGTAAAAGTTCTCTAACAAATCCTTCTGAATTATCAAGTTTTTCATTAAATTCAACGCTTTGATTAGATTTCAATTTAACTAATAGATTTTTATCATCAATAGTCATGCTTTTTTCATAAAAAATGGATAAATACGATGAGTAGTCTTCGGCTAAATAACCATTAGATAAAATATACAGAATAAAATCCTTATCTTTATTGTCATATTTTGCTTTTGTCATTTCTGCATATATTAATTTTACTAACTCAGGATACTTTTTTATTTTTTGTTTCAAAGATGCTCTGGTAAAATTATTTAATTCATCTCTCTTTAAATCGTACTCTTCCTGTTTCTTCTCTCTTCTTTCTTGCAAAACTGAATCTTTTTCTTTTAATATGTGAATAAAACTATTTTTTGGAATTGTATCTGTTCCTCGATATGGGGAATTGAAACTAATATCCTCTTCATCGTTATCTAAAATATAATCAATCATTGTCATATCTAAATTTGTTAGATTTCTATATTGTTCATTGATTATTATCATATCATTTTTAGAGAATCCTTGGTCGAATAAAAATTTCTTTATTTCAGATAACTTATCTACATTTATTTGTTCCTCGATTTTTTTAAATTCAGCTTCAATTATTGTTAACTCTTCATTTACTCCTCTAATTAATTCACCATCAAATTTACCCTGAACGATTATTTCATAAATAAAACCGTGTGACTTTTGTAATTCTGTAAACGCAGAAGGGACTAGATTTTTTAACGCTATTATTGAAAATAAAGCTTCTTTGTTCATGCTTCTAGATAAACTTCCATGTATATCTAAATAAGTAAAAAACTCATTAACGATATTTGTCAACAACCTCAAATCTGAAATATATAAGGAGATGTCTTTCAAAAAGTTCTCGAAGTTTCCATCTAAATTCTTCATTGACTTCTCTTTCATCATAGGTACTAGATATTCTCTTGAATTAAACGTATCTATGACTGGTATTATCGGAATAATCAGTTCAAAAAATTTCGTTCTAATTTCTGATTCATGTTCCTCAATTTCTTCTTTTGAATTTGAAAATATATCTTCTTTAACCGCATATACAAAAGTAATTTTCCGATTAATTTGTTTTGAATTATTCAGAAGTAAATTAAGTTCCTTTAAATGTTCAAATACTCTAATGCTTTTAAATCTGTCAACATCTTCTATAACCACCACATCGAACTTATTCGTTTCAAAATAATATAAAATCTCATCTATATACTTATTAAAAATAGAAAAATTATTTTTGTCCTCTTCAATTGATACATTAGCAAAGTTTAGTTTTGAAAGTTTGAATTGTTTCAAAACGATCTGAAAGACTTGAAAAAATAAAATACTAATGCTGATTATTAAAACGCAATACAAAATCAAATCAAGAGACTCATTGTTACTGGCGATTCCTTCGACATTACTCAAAATTATTTCTTTAAAATTTAGGTAATCTTTTAAATAAAAAAAACTTATTAGTGATGACAAAAAAAGGAAGTATAATAAAACCTTTTTTCTACTCGAAATATGATTGATTTTTTTGAAACGTGAATATGGTAACTTAGAATTTTTTTCTCTATAAATCATTTGTTTTACCAAACTATTTTCTAATTTTTCATTCAAATCATCAATATTATCAGTTTCCTCTGCATTCGCCTCTTGGTTTTCCAATTCTTGTTTAGAATAGGAACCCAATGATAAATTCAAAACTTTATAATTAGGATAAAGGATTTCAAAATTCTTTATTATCGTACTCTTTCCTGAACCGTAACTACCCATTAATGCGATATTAGTAATGTCCGGATTTTTAACACCGTCATGAATTCGCTTAATATATGGCATTATTCGTTCTAACTCTATACCTTTTAAAATCTTTGGAGATAAACTACTTTGAATAAATTTTCCAGCATTATTTTTTTCTTCAATTTTATTCGACTTTGCTTTAAACCAATCAATTATTTGATTTATAACAATTAAGTATGATGTCCAAAAAGTTTTTCTTAATTTTTCTAACAATTTTTTACACATCCTTCGTTAAATATTCATTTTAATTATAACAGATTTCAACTTAATTAGGGATAATAAAAAAGGGGCTGACCCAAAAGTAGCTTCTGTATGAAAAAAATAGAGGTCTTTCCATTAAAAAAATAGTGGAAAGATCTCTATTTATCTTTTGAAAGTGAATACAAAAATAAAGCACACTCTGCTATAATATAGGTGACTAATCCATTTAAGAGAGGTGCTTTATCATGTATCAAAATTATAACATAAAACAAGTTTGTTTGCCTATAGATCTTGAAATTAAGTATGCGTACAAAGTTTTTCGGCAGCACAATTTACAATGAATTTTTATGCAAAACTCATGAATAGTTCTCGTAACAAAAAACTAAAACGTTATATTAGTTATTTTTTGATTTCAGAAAAGTTTAATTTTCCTTTAACTCAAGCTTATTTTACACCTTTTACACAATATTTTTCAAGATGTTTTTTGAAATTTTATCATACACTCTTTTTCCTTACATATTCCAGCATCCATAATTTACTACTCCTGTATCTGGAAGTTTGCTCAGAATCTCTTTAGTCACTCTACCTTTTCGTGCACCTTTATGTGCTTCCTCTGATTATAATCGAAGTAGCGTTCTAACAATGGCTCTTATGTTTCTTTCATATGCTTTTTCATTAAGCTCTTTTTTCTCAAGCGTTAATTGCCATACAAAATCAAAAACATCATCAAAACGTTCATTTTTCTTTTCGCTGATAATATGAGCTATTGCATTCCCACCTTTTTTCTTCCAAGTTCTGCCTTGGCGTTTCATCCTGTAGCTGAAAGTGAAAGGTCTATGAGTCGATTCACTCACTCCGATACCGTTCATATTCACCCCTAGCTCTCTTTCAGCGATTGGTTTAATAAACTTCCAATTTCGAGATAAATACCCTCTTAATCTATAGCAGTCTTCTAGTGCTTTTTGCCGTTGTTCATCGTCTTTTATATTGTCCGCAATTAAAAGCATCTCTTTTATAATTGCGTTCCGCTCTTTTGCATCCCATTGGTTTATCATTCGTTTTGCTCTAGGAATCATCTCTTTGCAAAAAGACATTCGCTGGATCAATTTTTCATTTACATGATATTTATCTACAAAATGTTCATGATTTTTACATCCTAAGGTTAATTCGTAAAATACGTTATATGTATAGCCAGATCCATTATCACTATTTGTAATAATGATTGTATCGGATAAATCATAATTGGTACGTAAGTATTTAAACATATCTTGATAAGCAGTCTTTCGATTAAAATCTGCACTCTGGTACATATTGACACATTTATTTTTTGATCTGGTAATAGGTTGCGTACCTTCGTGAACTAGATATCTATGTAGGGTTTTTCTAGGAAAATTCTTATCTTGCATAAAAAGGTCTAAGCCATCCCCTTCAAGATAGAGTATCGGAACCTTTCTCTTTTACTGGTTTCTTAATAATTCTTCTTGTTCGGTTTTCTCATCTTCTAATTGTTCTTGATATTCTTTATAGTTACTAATTAATTTATCAGTTTTTAGTACTAAATTCCTTATCGTGTTAAAACTTATTTTTAAAGGTGTTAAAATACTTATTGCCTCTTCACATGCACGGTAAGGCATTTTTGTCGCAAGTTCAGCCATTCTAGCCATGACTAACGGAGAATACTTTTTATGCTTAAACATCCCTAAATGATAATCAACAGGATAAAATCCTAGTTTATTCGCTAAGTCTATGTATCTGCGTCTTACGTAAGTTACGGATCCAAATAAAAAATGGACAGTACGCTCATCTTTGCGGTCAATTTTATAACCGTTTGATGTCATCTGTCCAATCATTTCATCATCTAATTTTTCGATTGTTTGAGAGACCAAGTGACAGCAGTAATCATTCAACAATTTAGCCATTTCTTTTTCACATTCGATTGTATCTAAGTTAGATGATAGCATATTGAATAATTGTTCTGTCACTTGTTTCTCGTTCATAAATCCCCCAATAATTCCACTTAATTCTCTTATCGTTTCATCTGATCGTATAGTTTTGCCACAATTTCCTCTAACATAGCTGAATCAGATCTTCTCTGATAATACTTTGTTAGTTCGGATAATTGTTCTCTGGCTCGAAGACTCAGGTTAAACGTATACCTTTTCTTCTCCGAATCTTCCATCTTTTCAAAAGCAATTTCTGCTGTATGTCCATGACGAATGACACGCTTTTCTTCCGTTTTTACATTTTTAGGTTGCGTTTCCGCTACAACCTCAATTTCTTTTGTTGTTTTGGGATTCAAAGCTTCTAGCCAATCATTACTCATTTCCCTTTTTACCATTTTTATCTCTCCTTTACACTTTTACCTCGAATATTTTATCAAATATTTTATATGTTGTATCATAAAATTCTTTTTTAGTCTGATAATTCTTTTCTTCCATTTTTGTAATCGGAAGACCTGAAGTTTTAGTTGTAGCCAAGTCTACACGTTTTTCAAAATATCCATAAAACGAAGGATCCACCGCCATAATGCTTTCAATTTTTTCTCTAAAACTTTTATCGTCTGCTGACTGATTTGGAATTTTATTTCCAACTTTTATTACTTCTGCATTCACGAAGGATTCTCTAGTCGCTGGGTTGATAATTGTCTTCTTCAAACGTTCAACATGTTCAACTTCCTTCTGAAGCTTTTTAATTGCATCTACATCAACATCAGTAATAGCTACTACTTTATCTGATATAACCAAGGCATTATCAACAAAAATATCAAAGCTGTTATGAGTGTCAATCAAAATATAATCATATTTTGATAACTCATCCTGATATTTAAAATACCAGTTCATCATTGTCCATCTACCTTGTCCATCTTTCACTTCATTTGCCAATTCAGATAGGGTCGATGCACCTACGATTAAGTCGATATTTTCATCAACTTTAATCGGTTCTGGATTTTTGCCTTTATAAATTGATCTAACCGTATGTTTTTCTTCAATGGTTTCAATTTCTTCTTCTGAAAGGAATCTTGACGACATACTACAAGATTCGTCTTGATCTATGATACAGACCTTTGCTACTTTTTTCTCGGCTAGATAATAAGCTCCATTATAGCTGAGTGTTGTTTTACCCACTCCGCCTTTTCCTACATGATATGAAATGATATAAGACATGCCCATCTCCTCCTGCTTATTTAACTTTTTATTTAACATATTCATTACTATCTTACATAACTTATTATACAAAAAGTTGCATAACTTTTCAACAATTATTTTCAAAAAACACCTATTAATCAACGTTAAATACATTTTATTTAACTTTTGTGCATTTTAGTTGTTTAACATATACGCACAGATATTATTTAACATTTTGCATAACTTGTTAAATAATAACTTATTTAATCGAGGATAAAAAATACTCCGAATACTGATAATTCGGAGTAAAGGCTTTTGATTATTCATTTTCGATAAATTCATTATAAAGTGAGTGGATGATTTCCGTTAGTGCCTCTGAGCTAGATGTAGCGTTCATTTTCTTTGCTACGAAGGATAGCTCTCTTCTGGTTTCTCTCGTAAGTAAGAAGGTATATCTTTTTCTTTCTTTTGGATCAACGATACTTTGTTTTAAAATTTTATTTACCTTCTTTATATCTCTATCTAGCATTACAGTTGATTGTTCAATATCCAAATTAATCCCTTCTTTCAATACGTGAACCTAATCTCACTTTCATTATATCAAAAAAGAAAGCTAGGTGGTAGGCAAATCAGATAAAGCTTTAAAACCAATAACAGTATCATTAAGCTGATCATAAGTCATTTGATATAAATAATGTCCTTGCATTTTTTCACTTCCTGCAACGCTAAATTCAAAATGAACCTCTGCTAAGATGAGTAATTGATCTGAATCAGCTGATTGCACATAAATAATAGGGTCACGTGTTAATTTAGAAATAGTTTCAGCAGTTTGTTCATCTCCACCTTCAGTATTCTGGAATACTTGTTCTAAAGCACCACCACTCATATATCCTTTCAGTTTTTCTTTTCTATCTTCTACAGTTTGATTCTTTGTGTCGTAAGTATAGAGAGCAGTAAAGATTTTCTTAGTAATCCTTGCTATTCTTTCGTTGGTAGCCCCATTCTTCTCCTTGTATAATTTCTGATATCGCTTTTCTATATTGTTTAACCGTTCACTAGTATCTTTCAATTCACTGTCTTTATCAGATAATTGTTTTTCGTATCTTCCTTGTTGAACGTGCCATTCTTTTGATTGATTAGCTTGTAAAACATTCATTCCTGCACTTCCTACAAATAATAGAGTAAGCAGTATACTTGCAAATATAATTTTTTTGTCCATTTAGTTTTCTCCAATCTTTAACTATCTTTTTGATTCAATAAAATCAATTTGATCTACAATCGCTTTTGACAATACTCGCCACGAACGTGTTCCCGAACCAGGGCTGACTACATTGGTCTCGCTGACTAAAATACTACCATCTGGATTAACATATTCAACTACCGCTACGTGTCCATATGGTGGTGTAGAACCCGCAAGCCCACCTTTTATACTAGCGGCAGTCCCAACCTTTGGTACACCTCTAGTAACCGTATAGCCTTTTGCTCTAGCACTTGCTCCCCACGAACCACCATTTCCACCGTCTCCTGAAAACCATTCAATCGGATGTCCGATTTGCGCCATTCGATTATAAGCCCCCCATGTACATTGCCCGAATGGATAGTTATTTCCTGCGTAATTATTATTATCTGGCATAGGTAGCGTCAATTTTCCAACATATTCAGAAGGTACAGCTAACGTTGGCGCACTTGTTGAACCTGTAATACTTGATGAAGTATCTGTATCTGTGGTGCATCCATTTTCATCGGTATCTGCTTCAAATGTTCCTGTTGATGAAGTGTGATCTAAACGATTCTCTGACTTTTTATATGGTGCATTTCCATGTTTCTGTATCGCTTCTTGGTCTAGCCATTGAAATTTAACTCCTAAAGAACGATAAGCGCTTTGTAACTTAATCAAATAGGTTGGATCTGTTGCCCATCCTCCTTCATAAATAGCTTTCAACGCTGACAGGCCATCCGTATTATTAATCGCTCCAGTGTATAACGTTTGATGTGCCATGAATTCTGCTTTTCCAACAATTCCAGCGTTATAATCTTTAAAATAGGTATAAGCCCCACCAGTATTATCTCCTACATTCGTCCCAGCTTTCGTTCCTGTTATATCGACTGCATCCGATCCAAATGTAGCTATTGTAACTGGAAAATCAGATAATCGAGATGTTTTCACTCCTCCCATATTATGTGCTTTCCAAAATGATGTACCATTAGGATTGGTAAAATTAAAACCATTTTCTACCATCGTTTGTGCAATAGATGCACTAGGTAGAAATCCTCCTGCCTTCCACGAAAGAATATAAGCTTCTTTATGCTTCTTTACAAATTCATCAATCGAACTTGGAACGTTGATTGCATCGTCCACATCTTCAACACTTGAAGTAATGCAATCGTTAGAAGTATTACTCATAGTTGATGTAAAAAGTGCCGTCATTGATAAAACAGACACACAAATGAGTATTCCTGAGCCTATGATCCATTTCTTCATTCCTTCCACCTCTCTTCTGTAGCAAAAGTGTACCTTAATTTTGCAAAAGAAAAGAATTTAGGATAATTTATCAACGATTGATGAACCTATAGTTTATTATTTAAAAAGTTACATAATGAGTTACTTAACTTTTTAAATAGAGAAATATTTAATAAAAAGACACCTACCAGATAGCAAGCATTATTCCCTTGATTTTTTCCGATTATTTCTCTATAATTCTGATTAAAGGATCAATTCCTTTTTCCAATTTAAAAAGCTGAGGTCTGTTTGGCGATTGACCTCAGCTTTTTTATTTATCCTGTAAATTTATTTATCTTTTTGTTGTTCAATCCAGCTATGAATGGCTGGATAAAGTTCTTCAGTATTTCCTTCAAATTCAAATTCAGGATCACAGGTTTCTCGAAAAGCTTTGACAATTTTATCTATCAAAGCTTTACTAGGTGGACCCCAGATGTAATACTCTCCGTTTAGCGCATTTATAATGGCTTGTTCTACTTCTTCCTCGGATAATCGAGTAGAAATAAAACCTAAATTGATATCGTCTTCATTGTTTAACTGCAAAAAACTATTGCCAACAGAACCGATAAATACTTCATACCAAAGCGTATGGGTACGCTTGTTATAGACTAGTTGGAGGTGTTTCTCATTCCATCCACCTAAATGTCGGCTTTCTTCTAGAACTTCTTTCATTCCTTTAATCATAGTTAATTCCTTCTTTCCAATTTTTTATTAAGAATCTCAACTATTGTTTGGCTAATTATTGAAATTCTTATGTAAAAAGTTATTTAACTTATTACATAATTATAATACACCAAAGTTAAATAAAAATCAATATAAATACTCATATATAAACATTTTTATTTTTATACAACCGCAAAAGTTAAATAACTCTTTAATCATCAAACAAAGATAATTGTGTTACGTTTGTTTCAATTCTTTTCAAAGCTTGTTTATAAAATTCTTCGTTAGTTTCAAATCCAATGAATTGCCTATCTGTATTCAGACAAGCAATCGCTGTTGTCCCTGAACCCATACAATTGTCTAAAACTAACTCGCCCTTTCTAGAGTATGTTCGTACTAAATATTCTAGTAATTCCACTGGTTTTTGGGTTGGATGAAACGTATACTTACTTGCTTCCTTATCAAATCTTAGAATATGTTTAGGGTAGTTGGCATATTCAGATATGTATTCTCCTGCAAGCGACCCTTGACGAACAATAGTCTCACGGTTTTCTTTTCTGACAGATTTAATTGGTTCTTTAAGTTTGACTACTCCTTGAGGGTAATAATTCGCTCGTCCATCCGCAAATACAGATACGGTTTCCGTGCATCTTAATGGTTGTGTTTTCGCAAATGTAAATCCTGTGCAAGTGTTCTTCTGCCAATACCAGTCATATTTATACCACTTTAAATTGCTCATTCTTAGCAGTGATGAAAATGGCTCTGCACCAAATAAAACAATTGCACCATTCGGTTTAATAATACGCTTGTACTGTTTCCACAAAAGATTGAATGGTATAACCGAATCCCAGCTACAAGCAGTCGTTCCATAGGGTAGATCGCAAATAATCGCATCTATGCTTTGATCATCTATTTTTTTTCATTCCCTCTAGACAATCTTCTAAATAGATTTTATTTGTTTCTAACATGCATGCTCTCCTTTCTTTTATTTAAATACTGAAATAAGAAGTTAAATAAAGAGTTACATAACTTCTTATTTCATAAATTATTTAGCAACGAATGTAGCATATATCGCTAATAAAATTGCTAAAACTCCAACAAAGAAAAGTAACTTATTCAAAAATTCTTGTTCATATTCAAAACGTTTCTTATTCCAGTCTGAGTCTGATTCCTCGGAAGCAAAATATTGTTTTTGCTTATGAAAATCTGTCATCAAAGAGTCCTTATACTTCGATAGGCTTGAACTAAGTTTATGAATCGTATTCTCTTCTTTTTTGGTTTTAGCTTTAAACTTGAGCATACTTACATCACTCCATATCGCTTGATTTCATCGTTCATAAATTGTTGTTTAAAAACGATATTACCTACCCCAGCAATATTCATGAACAACTGTCCTTTAGTTAATCTAGGAAGTGCATCTAATTCAGAACGATTCATACTTCCACCTAGCGCATTCCCTAATAATGGGACATCTGTTTCGCTTGTTTGCGCAAAGACTCGATATTGCATGAGAGCAAAAATTCTTCTAACAGCTACAACATATGGATGGGTCTCGTCTACGCTACTATTGATGAGGATCCCTTGAAGTGACTGAACAGAGAGGATCACTCCAGCAAAGTTTTCGCCCATATTACTCATAATATTGGCTAATAAATCAACCGAACGTTGGTATCTAGGATTAATCAAATTTTGTGCGTCTCCTATATTGACAATGTAATGAGGACAATCCTCTTCTTTCAACCTGCTATTTTGTTTCAGTTGATATTTCCACTTTTTGCCGTTGTTGGCAATATCTGCAGATAAAAGTGAGAGGACAGAAAAAACTTGTGCATTAAATAAAGAAGGCTGATCTTTCAAAGATGAAAAATCAAACGTAACTACCTTTTCATTCGAAATGTCCTGAAATTCTGTTGTTCCTTCAAAAATACCTGAATGTGACTGTAATAGCGTTTCAAAAGTTTGTTTAATTCGACTGACGCTTGTTAAAAGTAGTGGATTAATCGTTCGTTTCATTGATAGCTGTCTTTCCGCATCATATAAATAATTGACGAAATCACTTAAAATAGGGCATTCCTCTTTAGCAATCTTGGTTGCTCTTAACTCGTTTAAATGCATTTTTGGATTTCGATACCAAATTTTTTTAGCAATATAAAAATTGGTTAGCAAATTATCGAAGGTCTGTAAATCATCTGCAGTAATGGCATCATTAAGCATCTTAACCATATTTTTTAACTTTTCTACGTGTAACTCAAAACTACGAATTTCATCTACTTGCGTACCGTCTTCATTGGTAGCTGTAGGGAAAATTTGAAACGGATTAATTCTGTTTTCGCTTCCTGCAAGGTTTAAAATTAGCCCGTGCTGTTGATGTGTTTGATGTCTGAAGGTGCCACTAGCATCAAAATTTCGGATATAATGTCCCTTTGAGTACAAGTCATCGTTCATTTTTAAAGCAAAGTGAGTTTGGCCCATCTTAGGATTCCCTGAAATAATCATAAAAGATCTGTTTCTTCGCTCATCTCTTGTTAGAAAATTAAAATTGACAGCTCCGTTTGTTGATGTAAAACCATAATAACTACCTTGTGGATCTTCTAATTTTGTATGGTTGAAGAAGTACCCACCTGCTAGAGAAAACGCTGGTAGTAATACTCCTCGTCTTTTATTCGGGAAATCAATCTGTTCTGAAGGCATCGTGAAAATTGCATTTTGTTCAAAATCAAGCTCTCCAGATAAAATAGTCATTTTGTATTTGGAGTGACGATCTTTGATTTCTTCAACCTTTTTAAACAACCCCTCCAACGTTGAATCAGTCACAAAAATACGAATATACATACCTAACATAGAAATATTCTTACTTTCAATTAGCTGATACAGCTGATTCAATGTTTGAATTTCATTGATTTCTTTTTGGTTTTCTGTTAATTTGCTATTTCCTGTAATTCGAGAACCTTTTTCTGGTATCGCCTGATTGATTTTTCGTTTAATTTTACTATTGTCTTCTCGATAAACAGATAAGAATGCCCTTGTACCATTAATTTGCATCAAGTCTAGTAACCAAAAATTTGGTAATGCATCAGTAGGATATTCATAAACATGCAAAATTGTATAATAGCCATCTCCACCATAGTAATAGCGATCTGGTTTAAAATTTAGATTGCCTTGTGGTTGGATCGCTTTTAATAAATCAAGGTCATATCCTTGATTTATCCACTTCTTTTGACTATTTAAACTTAATAATCCCATAATTTCCTCCTTATCTTATTTCAAAGTTTATTTAATCTTATACATAAAAAGTTATTTAATTTTTTAAATTTTTTCGTTCATATTAAAGAATTGTTTTAATATCTGTTTCTTTTTCTCAACAGATATATCTTGTGGTAGAAAATCTCCACTTCCATAGCTTTTCGCCTTACGTGTAAGATCATCTAATTCATTGATTTTTTTTGAAAACAAAAAAAGAATAAACTCAACATTATAGATTTCTTTTTGAATTTGTTCTTCTGTTTGAATACTTGCACGTAAAATATGTTCACGATCTTTTAGTTGAGCTAATAACCTCTGATTTTTACATCTTTTCATTTCATCACGGCAAGCAGATAAACGTTTCTTTAGATAATCAATCTGAATAGAAGTATCAGTTGGGAGAGTTGTGCTATAGATAGTCCAATCAGCGTTAAAATCAGTTAGCCAATTATAATAATTCAGCACTGTACGGTTCGTTTCGGATTCTCCCATTGCATAGAGGTCTTTCCCTCTAATTTCTAACATCTGCAGATAATTACCATCTGCCAATTCAATTGCATAGGGGGCTTTTGCTTGAATTCGTTTTATAGGAGAATTTTTAATCCATTCATTATTTGTGTTGCTATTATGAGTGCTACTTTTTTTATGTCTCATCTCTATTTTTCCTCCAATCAAAGCTAATCCACATTTTCTTTCGTCTTCTTAAATAAATATAAATCGCTTGCCAATTTTTCTTTCCACCATTATGTGGGAGTAGTAAATATCCAACCATTATAGGTGTTAAAAAAATGAAAGTCAGCATTTGCAATAATTTTTGCGGAGGAAAAACTTGTAACCCAAGCATAAAAGCTCCTAGTAGCGATCCACCTACTATAGCTAAATCTAGAGCAATAAACATTCCGTATTTTACTTTTGCATAAATATCTCTAGGGACTCCATAATTTCCACCATTGCTTTGTTCATCAGAATTCATGTATTCCACCTCTCTTTAATCTTAGATAGTTTTATCTTAAAGAAAAAAGAAAAAAGGACAGAATAAAGTACAAATAAACAAAAAAACCGCCCAATTGGACGGTTTAAAATTTCAATTTATTTCTTATTCCTTTAACTTTCATGATATTTTCTCCTTTAATCTTCATCAAAACCAATTTCATCATTATACCACTCTACTATTTTCCAATATAGATCAATGGGCTTTCCTTCAAAAGTAAAGGTAGAATCATATTCACTTTGAAATACTTTTACTATTGCTGGTATGTCAATTCCTTCTACAAAGTATTTTTTATATTGCGATACTAAATGTTCAGATTCGGTATCGTTCATCCATTTTATGCCATGAATAATTGCTTTCGTTTC
>NHCFJ05603__coassemble_933_pt1 | contig 16748 bp, 18 predicted proteins | sample NHCFJ05603__metabat2_high_PE_003 | metagenome-assembled genome bin NHCFJ05603 | reverse complement strand
TATGCCTATCAAATTGTCTTCTAAGGAATTAAAATTGATGCAGTTTTTTATGGAAAATCCAAATCAAGTATTTTCTAAAGAACAGATATATAACAGTGTTTGGGAAAATGACCAAGTTGACGCCAATACTATCATGGTTTTTATGAATCATTTACGCAGTAAAATTGAGGACAATCCTAAAAATGCGCGTTTTATAAAAACTATTTGGGGGATAGGTTATACCTTCATTTCAGAGGAAGAATAATTTGTTCCTCAATGATTAGCCAAAAAATAGCTAAAGAAAGAATATCCGCAGAACCGCCAGGACTTAAGTATCGATTTTTTAATAACTTGTTATATTTAGTTAAACTTTCTATAAAGTTTTTTTCATCATCAATCAAGCTGATTTGTTGTGCTTCTTCCTGGACGGTGTGCCAAGCTGTAATTCCTCCTCTATGTATGAGGTTACTATCCTCAATATTTTTCATTAAAAAAAGAAGTCCGCGTAATAGCTGGCTTTCTTTTTTTATAGGTAGATGAGTATAAAAATATGGCAATAAGTAGTCAAAAAGATCTGGATATCCCATGGCAGCTTGACCTCTAATGCCAGTTATTCCATACTTAAGAAATAGTTTTTCTCCATTAGACAATGAAGTATTGTTCTTACTTTTCTTTAAATCTTCCTCTATTAAGTGGTGGGTCATTTCTTGTATATAGAGTCGAATTCGTCTTTTATCAATTTTTTTCAGTGAGAATTTAGTTTTCTGAAGATAGTTCCCGATAGCAGAAAGAATTATAGCGAATGAAAAATTTGCTCCTTTATGAGTGTTGATACCATTTGTTGCGTCTAACATAGATTTTTCTGCTTCTTGTCCTATATGACGAATTTTGTCAAACAATTCCCTAGGAGATCCTTGATGATAATAACCAGCATAAGCGTATTGATAAAAATAAGGTTGTAATGCAAAGATACTTTCCATAAAGGTAAATATATTCATATCTTTATGAGCACCATTGTCCAATCTATCAACAAGACCGGGCTTGGGTGCCAATTGTACTTCAATCATTAATGCTTTTGTTGCGCTCTTTTGTAAACATAGTAATACGTCAGACAATCTTGTGTCTCTCCATTTCCTTAATGATAAACTGCAAGGAATGATCTAGGTGTTCATGGGTAATCAGTTCGATTTGTAGTTTATCTTTATTTTTCATTCCTCGATAAATCAGCCAATGTTCAGCTAGTGCTTTTTCACGTCTTAAAGATGAACGTATAGCAATATCTCTAAAATAAACTAAATAGGTTTGTAATTCTGAAACAATTGATTTTAGACGGAGCATTTGACTTTTTCTATATATAAATTGATTGAAGTCGGAAAAATTTTGTAAGACCTCATCAACTTTGCCTTCATGATGTAAGTTTTCTCCTTTAATAATTAAAGCTTCTAGCTCGTTGAAATCTTTCTCAGTCATTAAGTGCATGGCCTTTTCGGCTGCAAGTGTATCCAAAGCTTTGCGGATATCATAAATTTCATATGCATCTTTAATGCTTATTCCCTTAACCACAATGCCTATTCTTGGAACGTGTTCAACAAGTTTTTCTGCAACTAATTGTTGCATGGCATAACGAATAGGGGTACGAGAGATATTCAAAGTATCAGAAAACTCTTTTTCGTTAATTCGTTCTCCTGCAGGAATATCACCTAAGATAATTGTCTTTCTAAATGCCTCATACAGTATTGTTTTTAATGGTTTATTTTGAGTTAAATCTAAATTTTTTTTGACGGACATAATTATCGGATTCATTTTGTGTTCCCTTCAAAATATAATATATATAATTATTAAAATAATCTTTAAATATGTTTATTAATGCGCTTACTTATAATTATATGATACAGTAATTTAATATGGAAAACTATAGATTCCGGCATTAAAATTCATCTAATATATTAATATTATACATGTTATTAATTTTTTTTTAAGAATTTTAAAACTAAACTTCCGTAATCTATGCTAATTACGGAAGTTTAGTTTATATCAAATTGATTATTGTGGAACATATATTGGAATGAAACCAAGTGCAGTAATAGTCACCACAAAGATAAGGAAGATACCTAATGCATATTTAGCTGAGGTACGTTGCCATTGTCCCATATCTAATCCTGTTAATCGAAGTAATAAATAGATGAAAGCAACCAACGGGCTTAATAGATGGAAAGCTTGTCCCATTAATGATGCTAAAGCCATTTGCATATCAGAAAATCCATACTGACGACCTGCTTCAGCTAATACAGGTAGTACTCCAAAATAGAACCCATCATTTGATAGAAAGAATGTTCCAGGCGCAGAAATTAACGCAATAATTATTCCCCAGAATGCACCGAGTTGTTTAGGAATAATTTGAGTAAAACTTTCTGCTAGAGCTTCAGCCATTCCTGATCCTTGGAATAACCCCATAAAGATTCCGGCTGCAAATACTAAGATGACCACTTGTACGGCATCTCCTCCGTTTGCCCCAATACGTTTTGATTGATCTTTTAGTACTGGGTAGTTGATAATTAACGCAATACATGTACCTACTAGGAATAATAATAATGGTGGCAAGGAAATCTTTTCAATAAACGAACCGCTTACAAGCCATGCGATTAGAACGATTGTTAAGACAGCGTTAAACAACCAATTATTTGGACGTCGAATTTCTAGTGTTTCTTGATCGGTAATTGTAGTCATTTCTAATATTTCTGCTTCAGTTAGTTGGGTAATACCAAGTCTTTCACGTTCTTGTTTACCCATCCGACGTGCAACAAAGAATATTACGTATAATAGGGAAAGCACCATTCCGGGAAGTAAATATGAAAGTATATCAGCATCAACTTTTAATACGGCCATTGCTCTGGCTGTTGGTCCACCCCATGGAAGTAGGTTCATGATAGTGTTTTGTAGAATAACTAGAACACCAAGGTTCATCAACTTCATTCCTAATTTTTTGTAGATGGGAATAAAAGCTGAACAGCAAATTAAAGTAGTAGTAGTTCCATCACCATTTAATGAAACTGCAGCAGCTACAATTGCAGTTGCCATTAAAACGCGCATCGGGTCACCCTTTGCAAAACGAATCATTTTGTTTGTAATTGGATCAAATAATCCGGTATCTAACATAATTGAGAAATATAGAATTGCGAATAATAGCATAATTCCGGTATTTGCAGTAGTGCTTACTCCGGATAAAACATATTCACCTAAAGTCCCTTTTGCTGCGATACCCGAAAATTTAGCAATCATTGTGAAGACAAGTGGAACTAATACTAAGGCGGTGAAAGGCGACATTTTTTTCTTCATGATTACAAACATAAAGACAATAATCATCGCGTAGGATAAAACAGTTAACAGCATTTTTTCTCCTCTTTTCTATTAATTATAGCGTTATCAAAAGTTTTATAAAAAAACAACCATCAACAATCGTTTTTTTAGATAAATCATTTAAATAACCGCTTACATAAATTAAGATACTAGAATTTAAAAAAATAAAAAGGGGGTTTTATTGAAAAATACAAAGAAAAAACAATTTGGTATACTAATTCTTATTTAAATGTTAATTAAATATTAATAAACTATTAATTCCGATAAAACGTTTGATTACAATAGTAGTAACTGATGTTATATAAAAATGAAAAGAAATAATACAACGAAAGAACAATTTATTTTTATTTTTGGTATAGATTAGCTGAGAAGAGATTATATAATATGCTCATAGAGTGAATGATGAAGTGAGGTGATATTATGAAATTGCTTCAATTACTATTTAAAAAAACGAATAATCATAATGATGCAAGGGCTGAGTGTGAAGATAATGTTTTGTTAAATGGTAGTGGAGACTCTTGGCAAAAATTGCCTGGGTACATTCCCGCAGACAAGCAAGAACACCAGATTGTTAGTTTGATAGCCAGTGCAATTGCCGCAGGTGACAAGCCTTATAGTCAGTTTGTTGTAAAAAACATAATGAAGCGTAATTCGGAATTATTACAAGTATCATTGATTGCTTCTAGTTTGATTCAAACAACTGATCCAGATGTACAAATTAAAATCAAAAAAATCTGTAAAAAAGTAGATTAATTATTGGAGGAAATTATGTTAAGAAAATTCAAAATTTCAATCGATGGTAAAGAATATTTAGTAGAAATGGAAGAAATTGGTGGTAAATCTGTAGCTACAAATTCTGTAGTTTCGATAATTCCAGAAACTATCCAATCAACCGAGACTATACCGCAACAGCAACCAACAGTTAGTCAGCAGCAGGCTACTCCGGTTGTAGATGACAATGAGGCTATGACTGCACCAATGCCAGGAACAATTTTACGTATATTAGTTGGACCTGGAGAAACTGTGGCTGAAAACCAACCATTAATGATTTTAGAGGCGATGAAGATGGAAAATGAAGTTGTGGCCAATCGTTCGGGAGTAATTGGTGCAATTCATGTGACGCAAGGACAAATGGTGAATCCAGGAGATGCGTTAGTTACCATTGCTTAGTAAAACAAGAGACAAAGAGAGGAAGTGATTTTGTGGAAACACTTTTAGAAGGAATTATTCAAATGGGACAAGAGCCTGGAAGAATAGCAATGATGATTATTGGGGGTATTTTGATGTACCTCGGTATCAAAAAAGAATATGAGCCGACCTTGTTGGTGCCGATGGGATTGGGAACGATTTTAGTTAACTTTCCATTTTCAGGAGTATTAGCAGCTGGTGGAGAAGAAGGGCCTTTTCAGGTTTTATTCCATGCAGGTATTGACACTGAGCTATTTCCATTGCTTTTATTCATCGGTATTGGTGCCATGATTGATTTTGGTCCATTATTACAAAATCCGTTTTTACTATTATTCGGTGCAGCTGCTCAGTTTGGTATTTTCTTCACCGTCATTGCCGCAGTATTGTTAGGTTTTGATTTAAATGATGCAGCTTCAATCGGTATTATCGGTGCTGCTGATGGGCCAACTTCTATTTTCGTGGCAAATACCTTACATTCGAAATATTTAGGGGCAATTATGGTTGCGGCTTATTCATATATGGCCTTAGTCCCAATTATTCAACCAGTAGCAATCAAAGCGGTAACGACGAAGAAAGAACGTCAAATTCGTATGAAATATCATGCAGGTCAGATTTCACAAACGGCTAAAATTTTATTCCCAATCGTGATAACAATCGTAGCCGGTTTAATTGCACCAGTTTCTCTACCGTTAGTAGGCTTTTTAATGTTTGGTAATTTATTAAGAGAATGTGGTGTTTTAGATCGATTATCTGTAACCGCTCAAAACGAACTAGTGAATATTATTAGTATTCTATTAGGCTTAACTGTTTCAGTAAAAATGCAATATCAAGAATTTTTACGTGTAGATACATTAATGGTTATCGGTTTAGGTTTAGTAGCTTTTGTAATGGACTCTGTAGGGGGTGTCTTGTTTGCTAAGGTATTAAATCTATTCCGCAAAGAAAAAGTAAACCCAATGATTGGGGCAGCGGGTATTTCTGCCTTTCCAATGTCTAGTCGAGTAATTCAAAAGATGGCGACAGAAGAAGATCCGCAAAACTTTATTTTAATGCATGCAGCAGGAGCGAATGTCTCTGGACAAATTGCTTCAGTAATTGCCGGTGGTTTATTACTAGCTTTATTATCTTAAGAGAGGAGTCTAGCAATGTCAGAAGCATTAATGAAAGCATTAGAGTTATTAGTATTTGGCTGGGGTGGCGTTTTTGGTGTCATTTTGATCATCTATTTGGCAGCTTTGTTGATTGCCAAGGCCTTTCCAGTGAAAAATAAATAAAGGAGCGAGCAACGTGTTTGAACTAAAAAGATTATGGCTGCAATATGATGAAGTGATGCATCAAAAATGGAAACAATTGATGGAACAAGCTAATTTAGACATTCACGAACAAATCGAATATACGCTAGGAATTTTTGATGGGGAAGATTTAATTGCAACGGGTTCATTTGATCGCAACATTATCAAGTGTTTGGTTGTTTGTCAAAACTATCAATCAGAAGATTTATTGTCCAAAATGTTGACATCTCTCATGCAAGAAATTCGGCAAAATGGCTTTAATCACTTTTTCATTTATACAAGTCCAGAAAAAGAGGCGATTTTTCAATCGCTGGGTTTTCAAACAATTATTAAAACAGCAGATATTCTCTTTTTAGAACAAGGCAATCCTAATTTAGATTCTTATTTAGCAATGCTTAGACAAAAGAAAATTATGGGTGTGACAGATGCAGGTGCGATTGTGATGAATGCCAATCCTTTTACCAAAGGGCATCAATATTTGGTGGAGCATGCTTGTCGTATTTGTAGTCATGTGTATGTTTTTGTTTTGTCAGATAATCAAAGCGAGTTTTCAGCAAACGACAGAATGGAAATGGTGAAAGCCGGAGTCGCACACTTAAAAAATGTTACAGTTTTGCCAACGAATGATTATATGGTTTCTTCGGCCACCTTTCCTGCTTATTTCTTAAAAGATAAAGCGCCATTAGCTCAAGCAAGTGTTCAAGCAAGATTAGATGCATTACTTTTCAAGCACAAGATTGCTCCGATATTGGAGATTCGATCCCGTTTTGTAGGTGACGAGCCCTTCTCCAAGGTGACTGATGTCTATAATCAAGCAATGCAAGAAGTGTTTCAACCAGAAATTCAGTTACATGTGTTGAAGCGACTAGCTATTGATAACCAAACAATCAGTGCAACCAAAGTGAGAAAAGCGCTGAAGGAACATGATGAACAACTCCTTTTACACTTTTTACCACAAACAACCTATAACTATTTGAAACAATACTATAATAATTTAGAGGTGAATATAAGTGGAAATCAAAATGAATTCAGTAGCAGGAACCGTTGAATCCAGTGATATCATGGTAACGATTGAACCAAACGATCAAAATAAAATCGAACTTCATTTGGTCAGTAGCGTAGAAAAGCAATTTGGTAAACAGATTCGTAAAGTCATTCTAGAAACTTTAGAAAATCTGGGTGTTACTTCCGCCAATGTTTCGGCAGTGGATAAAGGAGCGTTAGACTGTACAGTTCGTGCGCGTACGATTACAGCTGTCCACCGTGCGGCTCAAGTTGATACTTATGATTGGAAGGAGATAAACTCATGGAACGATTAAGAAGAACGATGATGTTTGTGCCAGGTGCAAATGCAGCGATGTTAAGGGATGCAGCTTTATATGGTGCGGATTCTATTATGTTTGATTTAGAAGATGCGGTTTCTTTAAAGGAAAAGGATTCTGCGCGTGCATTAGTTCACTTTGCTCTAAAGACCTTTGATTACAGTAATGTGGAAACAGTGGTTAGAATTAATAGTTTAGATAGCTACGGCAAGCAAGATATTGAAGCGATGGTTTTGGCTGGTGTGAATGTTATTCGTCTACCAAAAACTGAAAACAAACAAGATATTATTGATGTGGATAATGAAATTACACGAGTAGAAGAAGAAAATGGTCTTTTAGTAGGAACAACTAAAATGATGGCTGCTATCGAATCGGCAGAGGGAATTTTAAATGTACGGGAAATAGCCACAGCTTCAAAGCGCTTGATTGGAATCGCTTTAGGTGCAGAAGATTATGTGACGAATCTAAAAACCAAGCGCTATCCTGATGGTCAAGAGTTATTCTTTGCTCGTAGTATGATTTTGCACGCAGCTAGAGCAGCTGGTATTGCGGCTATTGATACAGTATATTCTGATGTTGAAAATGTTGAGGGATTCAAAGAGGAAGTGCAACGAATTAAGCAACTAGGTTTTGATGGTAAATCAGTTATTAATCCTCGTCAAATTCCGATTGTTAATGCAATCTATGCACCGACATCTAAAGAGATTCAGCAGGCTAAAGAAGTAATTTGGGCGATACGTGAGGCTGAAGAAAAAGGTTCTGGTGTCATTTCTCTTAATGGTAAGATGGTTGATAAACCTATAGTTGAACGAGCACAAAGAGTTATTGCGCTAGCCAAAGCTGCGAAATTGATTAGTGAGGAGGATTTATAGAATGGTTGTAAATAAATTGGGTAAAGAGATTCCTCAAGAATATGCCGATAAATATGGTGTTTTTGAAGGTGAGTTAGCGCATATTCGAGAGTACCAAGAAGCTAGCCGTAAAATCAAACCGGTTATGCCTTCGGATAGTAAATTAGTAGGTAGTTTAAGAGAAGCTATCGAAAAGACAGGTTTAAAAGATGGAATGACTATTTCGTTTCATCATCATTTTCGAGAAGGTGACTATGTCATTAACATGGTGATGGATGAAATTGCTAAAATGGGTATTAAAAATTTATCGATTGCACCTAGTTCGATTGCTAATGTTCATGAACCATTAATTACTCATATTAAAAATGGAGTTATAACCAATATTACATCAAGTGGATTGCGTGATAAATTGGGAGCGGCAATTTCTGAAGGAATTATGGAAAATCCTGTTATTATTCGTTCTCATGGTGGTCGCGCACGAGCAATTGCTACAGGAGACCTTCATATTGATGTCGCATTTATTGGTGCACCAAGTTCAGATATTTATGGAAATGCAAATGGAACAGTCGGTAAGGCGACCTGTGGTTCATTAGGCTATGCTATGATTGATGCTAAATATGCCGACCAAGTAGTCATAATTACTGACACTTTAGTTCCTTATCCAAATACACCAATCAGTATCCCTCAAACGGATGTTGATTATGTAGTTGAAGTTGAAGCAATCGGTGATCCAAAAGGAATTGCTAAAGGTGCAACACGTTTTACCAAAAATCCAAAGGAATTAATGATTGCTGAATATGCGGCTAAAGTAATTACTCACTCACCATATTTTAAAGAAGGATTTTCTTTCCAAACAGGAACAGGCGGAGCCTCATTAGCTGTTTCACGTTTCTTAAGAGAAGCAATGATGGAAAAAGGTATTAAGGCAAGTTTTGCTTTAGGTGGAATTACGAATGCAATGGTTGAGCTTTTAGAGGAAGGATTAGTTGATAAAATTGTTGATGTACAGGATTTTGATCACCCCTCAGCTTTGTCTTTAGGTAAGAACGCTAATCATTACGAAATAGATGCTAATATGTATGCTTCTCCATTAAGTAAAGGCGCAGTTATTAACCAATTGGATACTGCGATTTTATCAGCGTTAGAAATCGATACCAACTTTAATGTCAATGTCATTACGGGATCTGATGGGGTTATTCGCGGCGCTTCAGGAGGACACTCTGATACCAGTATGGCCTGCAATATGAGTTTGGTAATTTCTCCGTTAATTCGTGGACGCATTCCTACAATTGTAGATCAAGTGAATACTATAGTTACACCAGGAAGTAGTATTGATGTAGTTGTTACCGAAGTAGGAATTGCCATTAATCCATTGCGTAAGGATTTAGTCGAACATTTTAAAGACCTTGATGTTCCTCAATTCACCATCGAAGAATTAAAAGAAAAAGCTTATCATATCGTGGGGACACCTGAACCTGTTCAATATGGCGATAAAGTGGTTGCTTTAATTGAATATCGTGATGGTACGTTAATTGATGTGGTACGCAATGTATAAACATATATTTGATGGGCCGTTAGTTTCACTTGAAGAAATGCTTAAAGCTAGAGAAAATAGAGCTAATATTCAAAGACAACTTTTATCAAGTAATAAGCATGCTAGTCTATTGGTTGTCACAATGAATATTCCTGGTCCTGTAAAATATTCGTCTGATTTGGCGGAAATTTTTCATCACATGATTGAAGAAGTCGATGATGAGCTGAATCAGAATGTGATATTAGTTAGTCGCTTATTAGAATTGCCAACAGGAATGGAGTATTATCTGCTAATAGATACCCCTGCCGTAGAATTAAAAGAAATAATGATTGAATTAGAAAGTAAGCATTCATACGGGCGACTATTTGATTTGGATGTAGTTGTTTGGAAAGATAATCTTCCTTATCCTATTAGTCGGCAGGACCTGGGTTATCCTAGTAGGCATTGTCTTATTTGTCAGGAGGATGCTAAAGTTTGTGGACGTTCTAGACGGCATGATATTCAAGAAATACAACAAAAAATTTGTGAAATTGTTCAATTAGAGAAGGAGTAATTGCATGTCAAAAAATATTCGGTTTACTGAAACGGTATTGCGTGATGGGCAACAAAGCCAAATCGCTACACGTATGCCAACAGAAGATATGCTACCTATTCTACACACCATGGATCAAGCGGGCTTTTATGCTCTTGAAATGTGGGGAGGTGCTACATTTGATGCTTGTTTACGTTTTTTAAATGAAGATCCATGGGAAAGGTTGCGTCAAATTAGGAAGGAAGTTAAGAATACCAAACTACAAATGTTATTGCGTGGACAAAATTTACTGGGCTATAAGAACTATGCTGACGATGTGGTGAGTAAATTTGTACAAAAATCTGTTGAAAATGGAATTGATATTATTCGTATATTCGATGCTCTAAATGATGTTCGAAATCTGCAAACAGCAATAACTGCTACGAAAGAGGCGGGAGGTCATTGTCAAACAGCCATTTCATATACTACTAGCAAAATACATACTGTGGATTATTTTGTTCAACTTGCTAAGAATATGGCTGATTTGGGAGCTGATTCGATTTGCATTAAGGATATGGCTGGTGTGTTGATGCCACAGGTAGGATATGAACTAGTAAGTCGCATTAAAGAAGCAGTGGATGTGCCATTAGAAGTACATACACATGCGACAAGTGGTATTGCGGAAATGACTTATTTAAAATGTGCTGAAGCAGGAGTAGACATTATAGATACGGCGATTTCTTCCTTTGCGGGTGGTACTAGTCAACCAGCAACAGAATCTATGGCTTTATCTTTAAGTAACTTGGGATTCGAAACAGGATTGAATATGAATCACTTACCTAAAATTGCCGAGCACTTTAATCCGATTCGTGATCGTTTCAGAAGCGAGAATTTATTAAATCCAAAAGTTAAAGATACTGAACCAAAGACGTTGATTTACCAAGTTCCTGGGGGGATGCTTTCTAATTTATTAAGCCAATTAACTGAACAAGGGTTAGCAGATAAATATGAGAAAGTATTACAGGAAGTACCACGAGTACGCGCAGATTTGGGGTATCCACCACTGGTCACTCCACTTTCGCAAATGGTTGGTACTCAATCACTGATGAATGTAATCTCTGGTGAACGCTATAAACTAGTTCCTAAAGAAATTAAAGATTACGTTAAAGGATTATATGGCAAATCACCTGCAAAAATTGATATTGAAGTGAAAAATAAGATTATTGGTGACGAGAAATCGATTACTTGTCGGCCTGCTGATTTGCTTGAGCCTCAATTGCCAAGGTTTAATGAAGAAATTAAACAATATGCAAGATCAGAAGAGGATGTTTTAAGTTATGCGTTATTCCCTCAACAGGCTAAGGATTTCTTAGGACGCAGAGAAGATCGTTTTTATGATGTACCTATTCAGCATGTCACTGTAACAATAGATTCCATGTAAGTTTTTGCTAAACAGTCGAGAATACTTTTGACTTCAGTTATAAGTGTTCTCGACTTTTGTTGTGTTCTCGTATTGTTGAGCAAATAATCAATGAACAATATAAGGCTATTCAAATATAAATTGTTATCGTTGGGATAATACGAATGCACATGTAACAATACGAAGGGATTTCTAGAGCTTTTTTTCATGGGTTTTGGTAAAATAAAGGTAATAAGTAGAGGAGGGAAGCCTGATGGAAAATTTTAATTTTAATGTCTCCACCGATATTCGCTTTGGGAAAGACCGCCTAGACGAATTGCCTAGTGTATTGAATCAATTTGGTAAAAATGTTTTATTGGTGTACGGTGGCGGTAGTATCAAGCGCAGTGGCTTATACGAAAAAATCAAGAGCTTGCTAAAAGAGAATGGTTTAAAGATGTTTGAATTAGGTGGGGTTGATCCAAATCCGAAAATTGAAAGTGTCCGTGAAGGTGTGATGCTTTGTAAATACCATAAAATCGATGTCATTTTAGCAGTAGGTGGCGGATCGGTTATTGATTGTTCCAAGGTGATTAGTGGTGCCGTCTTTTATGAAGGAGATCCATGGGAAATGGTGTTATCTCGTCGTTATGAAGGACCAACTATTCCTTTGGTAACGATTTTGACTTTAGCAGCGACTGGTACGGAAATGAATCGAGGGGCTGTCATTTCAGATTTAAATGCCAAACAAAAACTTGGCATTCACGGCACAAACTTCTTGCCTAAAATTTCATTCCTAGATCCTAGTTTGACTTTTTCAGTAAGTAAGTATCAAACATTAGCTGGTTCGGCGGATATCTTGAGTCACTTGATGGAGCAATACTTCAATTTAACACCAGGGACCGAAGTACAAGATTCGATTGCAGAAGGCTTGATGAAAACTGTCATTCAATGCATGCCAGTTGCCCTACATGAACCTACGCATTATGATGCACGGGCGAATTTGATGTGGGCTTCGACTTTAGCTTTAAACGGTTTGGTAGGCAGTGGTCGCAAAGGTGCCTGGTCTTGTCATGCGATGGAACACGAATTAAGCGCCTTTTATGACATTACGCATGGTATCGGCTTAGCAATCTTGACACCTCGTTGGTTAGACTATATCTTAAACGAACGAACTTTACCGAAGATTGAACGCTTTGCTCGCAATGTGTGGCAAATTCAAGAACCAGATAGCATGAAAGCGGCGAAGATGGGGATTCAAGCTTTGTATGATTTCTTTGAAGAAAATGGTGTGCCAATGACCTTGCCAGAAGTCGGAATACCAGATGACCGTGATTTTGCAGCGATGGCCCAACAAGCAATAGATCATAGCAGTTTGTTGACGGATGCTTTTGAAGTACTTGGAGTCAAAGATGTTGTAGCGATTTATCAAGCTTGTTTAACTAAATCAAAATTTATCTAACAAAAAAACGCGTGAAGGCCGAAACTTTCACGCGTTTGTCTTCTTTTAGATTATAAGTAGTATTTTTTAGCTACTGATAAGTCATCGTTTAATTCATAAACTAATGGTTGACCTGTTGGAATTTCAAGGTCCATGATATCTTCATCAGAAATACCTTCGATGTGTTTAGCTAAAGCACGTAATGAGTTACCGTGAGCAGCTACTAAAACAGTTTTACCATCTAATAAAGCTGGTGCGATTTGATCTTGCCAGAAAGGTAAAGCACGTTCTAGCGTTACTTTTAAGTTTTCTCCTCCTGGTACGTCACGAGGGTCTAACATTGCATAGCGACGGTCGCCAGCGATTGAACCTTCATCGTTTGCATCTTGTAATGGAGGTAATACATCATATGAACGACGCCAGATATGAACTTGTTCGTCACCATATTTTTCAGCTGTTTCTTTTTTGTTTAAGCCTTGTAATTTACCATAATGACGTTCGTTTAACCGCCATGATTTCACTTGAGGTACCCATAATTGATCTGAGTATTCTAAGATTAAGTTACATGTTTTGATTGCGCGAGTTAAAACTGAAGTGAAGGCAATATCAAATTCGATGCCTGCTTCTTTAATTTTACGTCCGCCTTCTTTGGCTTCTTCAACACCTTCTGGAGCTAAATCAACATCAGCCCAACCTGTAAATTGGTTTAATTTGTTCCATTCACTTAATCCGTGACGTGAAAAAACTAATTTTGGCATAAAAAACTCTCCTTTAAATTGGTTTTCTGAAATTTTTTCATTCCTTCCATATTGTACACTTTTTTACAAATAATTTCCATAAAAAATTTAATACAAATGCGCAAGGATAGGGATACGGCTATTTTTGACTTTCTAGCACTTCCACACCATTTTCATGACCGATAATGACAGTATCTACCATATTAAGGAAAAGTCCATGTTCAACAACGCCAACTGTGTGATCTAACTCGCTAGCTAACTGTTCAGGTTGTTCAATTTTTCCAAGATGTAGGTCAATGATATGATGACCACAGTCGGTAATTAGTGTACTACCATCTTCTTTTTTACGTAGCGTTGGTTGATATCCTAACGCTTCAAATTTTTTGAATACTTGCATGCAGCCATAAGGAATCACTTCAACAGGTAAAGGAAAGGCGCCTAGATTTTTAACCATTTTTGATTCATCAACAATCCAAATAATTTTTTTAGAATAAGTAGCGACAATTTTTTCGAATAAAAGGGCAGCCCCGCCACCTTTAATACCGCCAAAGTTTTCATCGATTTCATCTGCACCATCAATTGTTAAATCAACATGATCGACTTCATCAATGGTTTTAACCGTAATCCCTAAACCTTCTGCTTGTTTTTTCGAGGCGATGGAAGTAGGTACACCGACAATTTGCAAGTTTTCCTCTTTGACACGACGACCTAATTCTTCTATCATATAGTAAGCAGTCGAACCAGTACCTAAACCGACAATCATGCCATCTTTGACATATTCACTAGCTTTAATCCCAACCATTTGTTTCAAGTTCATCAACAATCACTCTCCAACGATAATTTACAACTAACATTATACTATTTCGCTTTCAAAAAGCCTATGAAAACTCAGAAAAAAATCAAAAAAATTGTATCCCAAGTAGTTGACAGTCATGAAATATCATGCTACTATTACAGAGGTGCTTTAAACAGGTCTCTAGTAGACGTGCTGACTGTGAAAAGCTTTGATAAAGGTGCAGAAAATCTGCATTATTTTTTATCGCAAAAAAAGAACCACCTGGATGTGTGGGACTATACAGCGAATCAAGGAAGGAGGAAAACAAGGAATGCCTACAATTAACCAATTAGTACGTAAGCCTCGTAAATCAAAGGTTGAAAAATCAAATTCACCTGCATTAAACAAAGGATATAACAGTTTCAAAAAGACTCAAACGAATGTGAGCTCACCTCAAAAACGTGGGGTAGCAACTCGTGTGGGTACTATGACACCTAAAAAACCGAACTCAGCTTTACGTAAATATGCCCGTGTTCGTTTGTCAAACTTAATCGAAGTTACAGCTTATATCCCAGGTATCGGACATAACTTACAAGAACACAGCGTTGTGTTACTACGTGGTGGACGTGTAAAAGACTTACCAGGGGTACGTTACCATATCGTTCGTGGTGCGTTAGATACAGCTGGTGTGAACGATCGTAAACAAAGTCGTTCTAAATACGGTACTAAACGTCCTAAAGCTTAATTTTTAGATTTGAAACGAAAAAATACAAAATAATCATATTACGAAAAGGAGGAGTTACGGATGCCTCGTAAAGGTCCTGTTGCAAAACGTGATGTTTTACCAGATCCTATTTATAACTCAAAATTAGTAACTCGCTTAATCAACCGTGTCATGATCGACGGTAAACGCGGGATTGCTGCAAGCATCATCTATAATGCATTTGATATTATTAAAGAATCTACAGGGAATGATCCATTAGAAGTTTTTGAACAAGCAATGAAAAATATCATGCCTGTATTAGAAGTTAAAGCTCGTCGTGTGGGTGGTTCTAACTACCAAGTACCAGTTGAAGTTCGTCCAGAACGTCGTACAACTTTAGGTTTACGTTGGATTGTTAGCTATGCACGCCTACGTGGTGAACACACAATGGAAGAACGTCTTGCAAAAGAAATCATGGATGCAGCTAACAACACTGGTGCTTCTGTGAAAAAACGCGAAGACACTCACAAAATGGCCGAAGCCAACCGTGCATTTGCGCACTATCGTTGGTAAGATCCTCTTGCAGCATTTATTTGCTGACAGAAGGTATAGCATGAAACAACCGATTTAATAAGAGAGGAGAAAAACCTACAATGGCAAGAGCATTTTCTTTAGAAAACACTCGTAACATCGGTATCATGGCCCACATCGATGCCGGTAAAACAACTGCGACAGAACGTATCTTGTACTACACTGGTAAAATCCACAAAATTGGAGAAACTCACGAAGGTGCTTCTCAAATGGACTGGATGGAACAAGAACAAGAACGTGGGATTACTATCACATCTGCCGCTACAACTGCTCAATGGAAAGGTCATCGTATCAACATCATCGACACACCAGGGCACGTAGACTTCACAGTCGAAGTTGAACGTTCATTACGTGTATTAGATGGTGCAGTTACCGTCCTAGATGCACAATCTGGGGTAGAACCTCAAACTGAAACTGTATGGCGCCAAGCAACTACTTACGGAGTTCCTCGTATCGTATTTGCTAACAAAATGGATAAAATTGGTGCAGACTTCTTATATTCTGTAAGAACATTGCATGATCGCTTACAAGCAAATGCACATCCAATTCAATTACCAATCGGTGCTGAAGATAGCTTCACAGGTATCATCGACCTAGTGAAAATGAAAGCTGAAATCTACACTAACGACTTAGGTACTGAAATTGAAGAAACTGAAATTCCAGAAGAATACCGTGAGTTAGCTGAAGAATGGCGTGAAAAATTAGTGGAAGCTGTTGCTGAAACTGATGAAGAATTAACAATGAAATACTTAGAAGGTGAAGAAATCACTGAACAAGAACTTAAAGAAGGAATTCGTCGTGCAACTACTGCTGTAGAATTCTACCCAGTTCTTTGTGGTTCTGCGTTCAAGAATAAAGGGGTTCAATTATTATTGGATGCCGTTATTGACTACTTACCTTCTCCATTAGATATCCCTGCAATCAAGGGTATCGATCCTAAGACTGACGAAGAAGTGACTCGTCCTGCTGACGATTCAGCTCCATTCTCAGCTTTAGCCTTCAAAGTTATGACTGACCCATTCGTAGGTCGTTTAACTTTCTTCCGTGTGTACTCTGGTGTCTTAGAAT
>NHCFJ05603__coassemble_831_pt1 | contig 20563 bp, 21 predicted proteins | sample NHCFJ05603__metabat2_high_PE_003 | metagenome-assembled genome bin NHCFJ05603 | reverse complement strand
TTAGCGCCGATAGTAGTTGGGGGTTTCCCCCTGTGAGGGTAGGACGTCGCCACGCAACTTTGAATGACTAGACAAAGGTTGTCTAGTCTTTTTTTGTTGGTGTGCCAAGTACGGTACAATTCTCAAGTCGGATGCATTGTAGGCTTGAGGTGTAAGAACGCACCTTACTCATTTTTTATGAACTAGCCGAGAACACTCATGATTTTAATAGTGAGTGGTTTATTTAAGCTAAATGGTTGTAAAACAGCCTTAGATGGGCAAAAAAAAGACCATAGTTCTATTCAGCTGGAATCTTAACTGAATAGAACTATGGGATGTTGCTTATACAGTAACCTTATTAATGAATACTATAATGTGAAAGGTCTATTTGTCGTGCTTCACACCAGTTTTTAGGAATACCAGTAAGAAAAATCGGGACTTTTTTCAACTCTTTGGTCGTCGTTTTACCTGTCATTGTATAAAGCATAACTAGCTCGCGTTTCCATTGATAAATCAGTTCAATCGTTTCATCTAGTCCATCCGTTAATAGAGAATTTAAAATCGTGCCAGAGATTCCCACTGCTTTAGCGCCTAAACATAAGCACTTAAAGATATCATAAGCATTGCGAATCCCACCTGAGGCTACAATTTCAAAGATTCGTTTCATTTCGTAAGCTTCCAGTAAAGAAATCACTGTGGATTGTCCATAATGATCCAGATAGGAAAGTTCGCGTTTTTTACGACGGGCATTTTCGATTTTGGTAAAGCTTGTTCCACCATTGCCGCCGACATCAATAATTTTTACACCAAGGTCTAAAATTTGATGCATCGTTTCGCGGGTCATACCAAAGCCAACTTCTTTGACAATAACGGGGACATCGATTGCGTTAACGATTTGTTCGATATTGGTTAGCCAGTCTGTAAAGTCACGATCTCCTTCAGGCATTACGAGTTCTTGCGGCGCGTTGACGTGGATTTGTAGCCCATCCGCTTCGAGCATATCCACAGCTCTTTTGGCATCTTCTACATTATTTCCAGCCCCAATATTGGCTAAAATCAGGCCGTTGGGGTTTTCTTTACGTACGATACTAAAAGAATTTATCAATGAAGGATCTTTCAAAGCTGCTGTGACCGAACCAGTGGCAAGCATTAAATCTGTTTCACGTGCAATAATGGCTAATTTTTGATTGATTTCTTTGGTTTTTTCGCTACCACCAGTCATTGCATTGATAAAAAATGGGGTAGCAAGTTTTTTACCCATGAGTTCAGAACGAATGGAGACGTCTGCCACACGACATTCAGGAAAAGAATGATGAATAATCCGCATGGCATCAAAATCATTTTTTCGTTCATCATGAAAAGCTTTAGCAAGTGAAATGTGTTCGTCTTTACGATTCATTGTTTCCCTCCTTGGCATAAACATGTAATGGTAATGGGGTGATTTCGGCTTTTTCCCAGGCACTCATCAAAGGTAATATTCCAGTTTTTTGGTCAACGATGACAATCCCACAGTCGCCACCACCGGCACCAGAGGATTTACTAGCGCCTCCATAGTTTTCAGCTAAATCACAAAGTAACTTTAGGGCAGGTGTTTCAATTAATACACCGGTCATTGCAGATAGTTCATTTAATAATTGGCGGTTTTTTGAAATCATTTCTTTAATCAAAGTAACATTTTGCGTTTCAAATCCTAAAATCATTTGCTCCACACAGGCTTTACTTGCGACTAAGAATTGTTGATAGGCTTGTTCTTTGGCTTTTTTTGATTGATGCACTTGGTCTACTAAATCTGAGGTAGACGCAGGGCTGCCCGTCCAACCGATTAATAGGCGTAATGCTTTTGGTGCCTTTAAAGGACGAATGCTAAGCCCAGGCCAATCTTGTTCGACTAATTGAGCTATCGATAAGCGACCAAAGTTTTCAATCACCCATGGATGATCAAAGGTAGAAAAAGCAATCCAACCACCAAAGCAACTTGCAGCAATATCTCCACAAGAACCATTTCCTTGAACATCTAAATGAGCTAAAGCGGCTAATTTGAATTGGGTCATTAAATCTAAGCCAAGTTGGTAATACTCATTTAAAGCTTTCACAGTAGCAACAGTCACTGCACCACTTGAACCTAAGCCGTATTTGCGACCGTTTGAATTATCCAACTCACTGGTTACTTTCAAATCATAAAAACTGAGGTGATGACCTTTTTCTTTCGCATATTTTTCCGTTAAGCGAATGGCAGCTAAAATATAGTGGAATGGATTTTCGCGATGGTCAAGGACTAGTTCACCTTTTCTTCTAAACCAGCGAATCGGCAAGTCACTATATTGTTCTGACTGGATACTTCCTTTGGTCCCGACTGCTTGATTGATGGTTACGGTAATAAATTGGTCTACAGCAACGATAATGGCAGGATGACCGACTTCCACAACGGCATACTCTCCAGCAATATATAGCTTCCCTGGCGCGGATACTTCTATCATTTTGACACTTCCATTTCTAAATATTCAATCCCTACTCCGGCATGGGCAATAATCAATTGTTCGTTACGGAATTGTTTGCTTAATTCAGCAAAAATAGATGCTTCATCTTTCTTTTGACAAAGGACTTTCACGTTAGGACCTGCATCCATTGTAAAATAGCACTCAAGTCCAGATTCTCTAAGATTCCGTACAGCATCCATGGCTAGCATACTTTCAGCATTCCAATAGGTAAATGGTGGCACCGCAGCTAATGTGCATGCATGCATCTTTAAGGCATTGGCTTCAGTGATTTGGCCAAGCTTGGTAAAATCTTTTGCGTGAATGGCTTGTTTCATAGCTTGTAAATCTTTAGGGACTTCTTGTAACCAGACAGGATAAAAGCTTGAAGTTTCAACGGTGGATTTCATCCCATCACGACTAGAAACTTTCTTTTGTTTTTGATTTACTACGATAAAAATCATTGCTAGTTCATCTTCAAATCCCGCTGAGTCAACAGAAACGGCATAGGAACTATCATCGTCATAGCCTTTTTCCCATTCCACAAAGCCACCGTAAACACTGCGACAAGCTGAACCAGAACCTTTTCGTGCCATTTTTGATAGCTCTATTTGCGATAAGCCAAGGCCTAATGCTTGATTGCAGGCACCGGCTAAAGCACATAAGCCACTTGCTGAAGAAGCCAGTCCCGCAGCAGTAGGTACATGATTGATACTTTCAACTTTAGCAAAATAGTCACAGTTGGCTTTTTGTCTGAATAAATCTAAAAATTTGCTGACTTTTTGTGTGGCTTTTGCATCTTGTAATACACCATCAAGGGTAAAACAATCTGCTGTAAAAGATTCATCAAAGTAAACACAAGTCTCTGTGTAAAAAGCATCTAAAGTAAGTGAGAGACTATTGTTTTTAGGAAGAATGATTTTTTCATCTGCTTTTCCCCAATATTTGATGAGGGCAATATTCGTGTGGGCCCTTGCTTTTCCTTTATACATTTTGATAAACTCCTAATCCTTGTAACCAGGTACGCTTCATGCCATAACTGATTAATTTCTCTTGAATAAATCTTGCATTTTGTAAATCTTTGGCTAATACAATCAAACAACCCCCGCGACCGCCACCAGTTAATTTAGCGCCTAAAGCATGATGTGTTAAAGCTAATTCAACTGCTTGGTCTAGTGTGTGATTGCTGACAGTAAGTTTTTGTAAGAGGCGATGGCTAGCAGTCATAATTTGGCCGAGTTTTTCTGCTTGGTTTTCGATAATGGCAGTTTTGGCTTCTAGCGTTAAATCACCAAGTTGATCGATAATTTGACGAATACTAGCCCCTTTTTGTTGCACTAAATTCGCGACATCTTTGACTGCTTGTCTCGTTTGTCCTTTGATTCCAGTATCTGCAACTAAAAGGTAGGCATCTACATTCAGTTGGAAAGTCTCAAATGGCTGACCTTTCTCAAAAAGGATAGGCTGTGTGTCACTTGTTGCCGCTGCGTCGATCCCACTTGGATTATCATGGGCAATTTGTTCAGAATAATCGACATATTTTAGCAAGGTCTTTTCATCTAGTGGTAATTCTCGCCAATCGAAAATCGCCCGAATGATACTAACGGCCACTGCTGCTGAAGATCCCATGCCACGTTCTGCTGGAATGGTGCTTTCAATGTTCAAGCGAAAATCAGGAAGTGCTAAATCTTTTTTTAGCACTTCTATTAATAAGACAAGATTATGCATACTTTTGACTTGCTTCATCTCATCTAGCGTTCCATTAAAATATTTGGATTGGATATGTACAGTTGGATTTGCTTGAACCAAGGTCTGAATACCAACTCCGGCAAAAGGGAAGGCGATGGCTTTTTTTCCGTAAACAACCGAATGTTCACCGATTAAGATAATTTTACCTGTGGCATGGCCAGTTCCTATTTTTTTCATTGAATCCTCGCAATCTTACAAAATTTCTTTTTATAAAAAAGGTTTCCTTGCATATTATAAGAAAAAAGTTGCAAACTTTAAACTAATTTGTTAAATTTTTTGTGTAAAAGTCATTCTTTAGTATTTTCTTAATGATTAACAGACTGTAGAATGCGAGGAAAGAAAATAAAATTTTTGAAAAAGCGAGGGGAAAAAAGTGATTATTGTATCAGGAGTCCACTCATCTGGAAAGACAACATTAGCCAAAAATTTAGCCAAGTATTTTAACAGTAAAGCATATATTGTACAGACACGTCAAACGGATCATCCACTTTATGATAAAGTAAAGGGCACGATTTCATGTAGCTACGATGAAGATTTCTTAATGGAACGGATGAAACAAGTAGGTGAGGCAATGACTGAACCGTACACTGTATTTGATCGTTCTGTGTATGAAGATGTTTTGCGTATGAAAATTGCGGCAGACTTAGGCTTTTTAGACCACGAAGAAGTAGAAGATTATTTTGCACGTGTCAATAAACGATTAAGCGACATTCCACTTGATCGGTCAAATGAAGCTTCACAAATTTTGCTTTTCCTTGATTTACCGTTCCATGATATGATTGAGCGTATCTATCAAGTACCAAAAGTCAAAGAATACATTATGACACATCCTTTTTTATATGAGTATTATCAAGAAACACATTTCCGCTATCGTGAATGGTTTGAAGAATATCATTATTCTGAAAAACTACGCATTAATGCTTTGAATTATGATTTTAACAATATGGAGGATGTGGCAAAAATTGCGAAACAGATTGAAGAAATCTACCAAAATCCAAAATTTGAAATTACTTATGATGCGATTGTTGATAATATGAGACATAGCTTGGTTAATAAGAAAAATAGTATTTAAGTAAGTTTTGGGCATTTCTAAGTATTTAAACGAGAAGTGCCTATTCTATTTTTGAAAATGAGGTACAGTAAGCAAAAGGGAGGCGTAGGCAAATTCTTTTGATTTTTTTGCTGAAAATCCTTGACTTCATTTTGAAAATACGATATGATTTGATAGTTGAGAAAAGAAAGTAGAGGCACGCGCTTCTCGCCTTGGTGATATTCTTGCCGGGCTGATAGGTTGAAAAGTTTTTTAGAAGGACTTTTTACTTTTAGCGCGGGTTCAGTATGGACTCGTTTTTTTGTGTCTACTTTCATTCTGGCAAATAAACCTGGAGGTGAATGACCATAGCAAAGGATATGATGGTAAACGACGGCATTCGTGCACGTGAGTTACGTTTAATTGATCAAGACGGAGAACAATTAGGGGTTAAGAGTAAAGCAGAAGCACTGAAGATTGCTGAACAAGCCAATCTTGATGTAGTGTTAGTGGCACCAAATGCAAAACCACCGGTTGCTCGCATTATGGATTACGGAAAATTCCGTTTTGAACAACAAAAGAAAGAACGCGAAGCCCGTAAGAAACAAAAAGTGATCAATGTTAAAGAAGTTCGTTTGAGTCCAACGATTGATTTAAATGACTTCAATACAAAATTGCGTAATGCACGTAAGTTCCTAGAAAAAGGGGACAAGGTTAAAGCGTCAATTCGTTTTAAAGGCCGTGCCATTACTCACAAAGAAATTGGTCAGAAGGTTTTAGATCGCTTGGCTGAAGAAACAAAAGATATTGCTAGTGTGGAACAACAAGCGAAAATGGATGGTCGTAGCATGTTCTTAGTGCTTGCACCTAAAAACGAAAAATAATTCATCTTTGGTCTACAAAATGTAGATAGTCAGATTGGAAAGATTTTTGAGGAGGAAATTAGTTATGCCTAAACAAAAAACACACCGCGGATTAGCAAAACGTGTAAAACGCACTGGTAAAGGCGGATTAAAGAGATTCCGTGCTTTCACAAGCCACCGTTTCCACGGTAAAACTAAAAAACAACGCCGTCAATTACGTAAGGCTAGCATGGTGCATAAAGGCGATTACAAACGTATTCGTCAACAATTATCACAAATGCGTTAATCAACTCGTAAATAAAGTTCAAGGATATATATTAGGAGGAATTAAACATGGCACGTGTTAAAGGTGGAACAGTCACTCGTAAACGCCGTAAAAGAATGCTAAAATTAGCTAAAGGATATTACGGTTCAAAACATACATTATTCAAAACAGCTAAAGAACAAGTAATGAATTCATACAACTACGCATATCGCGATCGTCGTCAGAAAAAACGCGATTTCCGTAAATTATGGATTGCACGTATCAACGCTGCAGCTCGTATGAATGGATTAAGCTATTCTAAATTAATGCATGGCTTAAAAGTGGCTGGTATCGAAATCAACCGCAAAATGTTAGCTGACCTTGCTGTAACTGACGCTGCTGCATTTACTGCACTAGCTGAAGAAGCGAAAAAAGCCTTAGCTAAATAATTAATCTACAATGATACACTCCAGCGTTTCTGGAGTGTTTTTTGTTGGAAATGAAAATGGAGAAAGCATTATGTTAGAAACAATTGTCTTGGTGCGTCACGGTGAATCTACCTTAAATTATATCAATAAACAAAATATTGGTAGGATTTTTATAGGACAGGCTGATACACCGTTAACTTACCAGGGAGTCCAACAGGCAATAGCTTGTACTTCATATTTTGACCATCAATCATTTGATGCCTATTATTCTTCTTGCTTAAGTCGAGCGAGAGATACGGCGAAGTATGCGACAGCTAATCGTGTACCAATCATTCAGGATGAACGCATTAATGAACGGAGTCTTGGTAAATTTGAAGGAGGCTTACTTGCAGATTTACGTTTGCAATATCCTGATTTTGATTTTAATCAGCCGTTTAATTTAGATGAACAATTAAAAGCGATCGATGGTGAAAATTTATGTGATGTGTACAAAAGAGTGAAGAATTTTTGGACAGAGATATTATCAAGTTATAATCGTGTAGCTGTATTCTCACATAGTATTTGGATTAAAATGACTTTAGCTTTTTTATTAAAGCAACCGATTAGTGAGGCTAAGCGTTTATCAATTCCCAATGGTCAAATACTTGAATTGAAATATATAGACGGCCATTGGCAATATAAGAGAAGCTAAAATGACTTTATCAGTAGGGAGAAATAATGGAATTTATTTTTAATTTGTTAGTGATACTTATTGCTTTGGAATTTTTGTATATTATGTATTTGGAAACTTTTGCAACAACTTCAGACAAAACAGCTCAAACTTTTAAGATGACTGCACAAGAATTGCAAAATAAAAATGTACAAACCCTATTTAAAAATCAAGGAATCTATAATGGCTTGATTGCTTTAGGATTGTTGTATGGTTTATCTTTTGTACAGGATAACTTAGCTTTTGTACGCTTCTTATTGGTTTACATTATCTTAGTAGCAGCTTATGGCGCCTATTCAAGTGATAAATCGATTTTATTGAAACAAGGTGGACTAGCGATTCTTGCATTTATAGTTAGTTTGTTTTTGAAGTAAGTCAGCTAGAATAAGGTTTCTAAGTTATTTTCAAAACACACCAGTTATTTTCATGAATTTTCATTTTTGGTGTGGAAATTTAGATAGAGGTTTGCTATAATCAAATCGATATGGATATCTTTAAAGAGAAAGTAAATCTAACTCTGCTTTTAGCGAGTCTGGGAAGGTGGAAGCCAGATAAGTAAGACAGATTGAAACGCGCTTTGATACAAAGATACGGCAGCTACCGTTATAGCAAAAGTGGGTCCCTAATAAAGAGGACAAGTAGAGTGGTACCGCGGAATGAAATTCGTCTCTAGTGTTAATGGTTTAGTATAATCGTGACACTAGGGCTTTTTTATTACAGAATTCTAAAAATATCAGATAAACATTAGGAGGAAAAGAGATGAACAATCAAGCACTTGTCGCAAAAACTTTGCATCAAGCATTGAGTGAACATTTAACGTATGAACAAATCGAAAATCTATTAGAGAAACCTAAATATGCCGAACATGGAGATGTGGCTTTTCCGGTCTTTTCATTAGCTAAAATTTTCCGTAAAGCACCGCAACAAATCGCTACAGAACTAGTGACTCAATTAGATACAACAGGCTATGAAAAAGTCGAAGTAGTGGGCGCGTATCTAAACTTCTTCATGGACAAAGCACAAGTATCTAGTCAGGTCTTACAAGAAGTTTTAACGCAAAAAGCGAATTTCGGCTCACAAAATATCGGACAAAACAAACAAGTACCAATTGATATGTCTTCACCAAATATTGCCAAACCAATGTCAATGGGTCATTTACGTTCAACAGTGATTGGAAATTCAATTGGTTTCTTATTAGAAAAAATTGGTTATCAACCCGTTCGTATTAACCACTTAGGCGACTGGGGAACGCAATTCGGTAAATTAATCGTAGCTTACAAACTTTGGGGAAGTCAAGAAGCCGTGGAAAAAGATCCAATTGCTGAATTATTACGCTTATACGTAGACTTCCACGAAAAAGCTGAAACCCAACCAGAACTAGAAGATGAAGCCCGTGCTTGGTTTAAAAAGCTAGAAGATGGCGATGAAGAAGCTTTAGCATTATGGCAATGGTTCCGTGATGAATCCTTAAAAGAATTTACGGATATCTATAACTTATTAGAAGTGAAGTTTGATTCTTTCAATGGGGAAGCTTTCTATAATGATAAGATGGATGAAGTCGTAACTATGTTAGAGGAAAAACATCTATTAAAAGAAGATAAAGGAGCAGAAATTGTTGATTTATCAGCTTATGATTTAAACCCTGCGTTAATCCGTAAATCTGATGGAGCGACTTTATATATTACGCGTGACTTAGCAGCGGCTTTATATCGCAAACGTACTTATGATTTTGGTCAATCACTTTACGTTGTGGGGAATGAACAAAGCAATCACTTCAAGCAATTAAAAGCAGTATTGAAAGAAATGGGCTTTGATTGGGCAGAAGATATGCATCATGTGCCATTTGGTTTGATTACAAAAGATGGTAAGAAATTGTCTACTCGTAAAGGAAAAATTATTTTACTTGCTGAAGTGTTGAATGAAGCAATTGAATTAGCCAAAGCCCAAATTATTGAAAAGAACCCTACATTAGAAAATAAAGAGGAAGTTGCTCGTCAAGTAGGGGTGGGCGCTGTTGTTTTCCATGATTTGAAAAATGACCGCTTGAATAATTTTGACTTTGCTTTAGACGAAGTGGTACGTTTTGAAGGAGAAACGGGACCATATGTACAATATACACATGCTCGTTGTCAAAGTTTATTAGCTAAGGCTGCTTTTGATGTTGAAAATGTTGGTGATTTAAGCTTAAACGATGAAGAATCATGGGAAGTCATCAAATTAATCCAAAGCTATCCAGAAGTAGTATTACAAGCTGCAAATACTTATGAACCATCTGTCATTGCGAAACATGCGATTAAATTATCTCAAGCTTTCAATAAATACTATGCCCATAGTAAAGTATTGGCTGATGATGATCAAAAACAAGCCCGCTTAAGTCTAGTTTATGCAGTAAGTGTCTTGTTAAAAGAAGATTTACGCTTGTTAGGTTTACATGCACCAAATCAAATGTAATGAGGAGGTCAACATGAAAAAAGAACAGCGTCATCAATTAATTGTAGATATTTTGACTAACCATGTCATTCGTACGCAAGAAGAGTTGTTACAGCATTTGAAAGAACATGGCGTTACAGCTACTCAGGCGACGATTTCTCGAGACTTAAATGACTTAAAAGTAATCAAGGCAACTATGGAAAATGGCGAAAAGCAGTTGAAGCTATTTACTAGCGATGAGTTGAAGAGTCAAGAAGACCAGGCTCATTTGCACCAATTGATTGCGGAAATGGTGATTAAAGTGGACCGTGTGCAATTTATGACGATTGTTCACACCCAACCTGATAGCGCTCAAATGATTAGTGCCTTGGTGGATGAAATTGATATCCCTGAAAAAGTCGCTTCTCTGGCAGGTTTTGATACGGTGGTCATTATTTCTCGCTCAGAAACAGAAGCACAAAAAATTGAAAAAATGTTTATTGAAAATATGATATAAAGAAAAATCCTGCAGTGTCGTGTGCGCTGTAGGTTTTTTCAGTTCGTAGTGGTTGTTTAGAATTTTATAAATTGTGTCGGTTTTACCTTTTCAATTGGCTAAAAGATTACTATAATAAGGAAATGAAATATTTTTTAGAAAAGAGAGAATGAATGGAAAATACACGAAGAAATGCGGCGATGCAAGAAAGCCGAATTGATTATGGTGTGATATTGCCGGTCTTTTTATTATGTATTATCGGTCTTGCTTCGTTGTATGTGGCGTTGTCCCAAGATCCTGCTAAGCCCAATGTCATTCGTGGCGTAGGATTTCAAGCCTTGTGGTATGTTTTAGGGATTTGCGCTATCATTGTTATTATGCATATTCGCGCAAAAGTCCTCTGGAAATTGACACCGATTATTTATGGTGCTGGACTTTTTGTGATGGCTATCTTGTTGAAATTCTATGACCGTTCGATTGCTGCAGTGACGGGGTCAAAAAACTGGTTTGCCTTTGGGAGCTTTACTTTGCAGCCAGCCGAACTGATGAAGATTGCCTATATTTTGATGCTGGCTTTGGTCGTGACGCAGCATAATGGTCGTCATCGCAAGCGTACGTTAGAGTCAGATGGCCAGTTAATTGCGAAAATGTTAGCTGTCACGCTGCCTGTTTTAGTACTTATCTTGTTACAAAAAGACTTTGGTACGATGTTAGTGTTCTTGGCTATTTTTAGTGGGGTCTTTTTGATGTCAGGTATTTCATGGAAAATTATCATCCCAGTCTTTGCGGTAATGGCGATATTTGGTGGAATACTTATTTTTCTCGTTTTGTCAGAATCAGGACGTAATATTTTATATCATATGGGCTTTAAACCTTATCAATTTGCTCGTATCGACTCTTGGTTAGACCCTTTCCATGATTTGCAAGGTTCTTCACGGCAAGTCGCTTCTTCTATTGCGGCGATTGCTTCTGGCGGTATGTTCGGGAAAGGTTTTAATGTGAGTGATATTTATGTATCGGTGCGCGAGTCGGATATGATTTTTTCGGTGATTGGCGAAAATTTTGGCTTTATCGGCAGCACCTTGGTCATCGTACTTTACTTTATGCTGATTTACCAAATGATTCGTGTATGTTTTGATACAAATAATGAGTTTTATGCATATATTTCTACCGGAATTATTATGATGATTCTATTCCATGTTTTTGAAAATATTGGAGCAAGCATCGGAATATTACCGCTCACAGGTATTCCGCTTCCTTTTATCAGTCAAGGAGGCTCGGCACTACTCAGCAATCTTATCGGTATCGGCTTAATTTTATCAATGCGATATCAAACAACGAACCCATACTCACATTTGGAGGAATGATTATGTATACTTTTTATGGTTATCCTAAGTGTAGTACTTGCAAAAAGGCGGTCAAACACTTAGAAAACAAAGGGATAATCCCTAAATATATTGATATAAAATTGGCGCCACCCACAGAGCGTCAACTGAAGGAATGGATGCTTCAAAGTAAGTTACCGATTCGACGTTTTTTTAACACAAGTGGTATGAAATATAAAGAGTTACATTTAAAAGACAAAATAGATTCATTGAGCATGGAGGAAGCTTGTGCGTTACTTGCAACTGATGGAATGTTAATCAAGCGGCCAATCTTGCTAAAGGATAATCAATTTGTTACGATTGGATATAAAGAAGACACATATGAAAGGTTGGATGGATAATGGAACAACAATGTCTCAAACATAAAGATGATTTGTGGATTTTATTTAACGGAAAAGAATATTGTGTGGGCTTGACTAAAAAGGCGCAGGATGATTTAGGGAAGGTAACCTTTGCTTCATTACCGAAAGTCGAAGCCAAAGTTCAAGCGGGGATGCCGGTTGTTGAGGTAGAAGCTGAAAAAGCCGTTTGCGAATTTTCAAGTCCGTTAAATGGGGTAGTCTCATCAGTAAATGATCAATTAGACGATTTAAATGCTGAAGATGAGATGAAGGCATGGCTATTTAGCTTAAAAGAAGTGGATCCGGATGAATTTACGCGACTAGGTTAATTTATGCGCGGATAATCAGCTAGTAAAAAGAAAAGGCTCTTTGTCAAGTAGTGTTGTTGGCAATTTAGTCGATTGGAGAGAAAGTTATTTTATGAATGCTTTCTCTTTTTTTATTTTCTTTCTTGAGTCAACCGTATGTGAAATATTTTATTTTCCCGTAATTCGCAACTCGTAAATCGAAAATCACTGGTAATGCAAAAGCGTTGGGATATTTTGGGGTAGGATGTCGGAGTGTTTAGCCGATTATCCTAATACAGTTTCGAAAAAACCTTCTAGGCTATTTTGATGCAAAAGATGATATCGTATAATATATACACCAAAAATAACGAAGCGATTTGTTTGATTTTTATTGATATATCACCGATTAGCGGAGATTTCAGAGTACTTAAGTGCCAAACTTCTAGGGACAAGTGTTAAACTTCCGAAATTCTCGGTTTAGGGATGATTTCAGAGGTCCTAAGTGTCAAACTCCCACCGTCCGCATGCTCTCATTGGTTTGTCAACTGCCTGATTAAGTAAATAAAAAAGTTATCATATGCAAACGATATATTTGCTTCCCAAAATGCTATGCTATATAATATGTTCTGTAAAGATAGAACGTAAATAGCAAGGTTAAGGGTGAAATGAGAAAGGGGACGCATGATTTGAAAACGAAAAATATAATGCAAGGCCTCTTCGTGTCTTTTTTGGTTTTGTTATTCAATAGTCAGATCATTCAGGCGCAGGAAGCACAAGTAGATGCAACGAATTTTTATGATTATTTTAAAGGAAACGAAGGGGGCGCACAACGTTTTCCAGGTGACTTAAGTAATGGAGAAATTACTTTGACGCCTGATGAAAAGAATAAAGTCGGCGGTGTCACATTAAAGAACAAAATAGGGTTAGATCAAGCCTTTGTTTGGAAAGGACGCGTGGGGCTTGGCAATAAAACTGTTGCTGAAGTGGCGAATGCAGATGGAATTTCAGCCATTTTCCACACGGCCGAACCAGGAGCACTCGGAGCGACTGGTGCAAATATGGGGGCAGGAGGCTTGCCGAATGCCTTAGGTTTTAAGTTCGATACCTATATTAATACTGCAAGTCCTTCTATGTCTTCTTGGGAAGCAATCCAGCACGTGCCAAGGGGATCTTCCCGGCAAGTTTGGTTGAATTGGCAATTAGGTTGGGAGGCAGATGGCTATACGGATCACCCAGGATTAGGGTATGGTGCTTTCATCCATACTTATTATGATGATACACTTGCAAGTTATGGCATTGATCAAAAAGACCGTTGGCGTGTAAAGATAGAAGAAAATACAAAAGTACGGTTGCCTTATATCGCAAATGCTAATGTTTATTATCCGATTGACTGGGCGGAGTGGATTATCGAGTATCAGCCAGAGGTCAATGGTGGCACGATGACGGTGACCTATAAAGTCCCTGGTATAGTAGAAAAGGTCTGGACGCGCAGCAATATTAAGACCGAATATAATGCCAAAGGAATCAATGCCGTCTCTTTTGCGATTCAATCTTCAACAGGGGATTATTCAAGTTTTCATCAAATTGCCTTTGATTCATTTTCTTATCGCAATGTGACTGCACAATTGAAATTTGATGACCAAGCTAAAGTATATGATGCCAAAAATGCGCAATATCAAATAAAAAATAATAATGTCCGATTAGTGAAATATGTAAACGGGAACGAGCAACCTGTTAATTTTCCTTTCACTTCAGAGGACTTTGTCGTGTTGGATGATGCGCAACAAACGCCCAGTGATGTAGGAAATTATCGTGTGGTATTAAGCGAACACGGGAAGCAACGTTTAGCTGAATTTGAAAAAGCGCAACAACTTGATTTAGGAGATTTGGATGTGTATAAAGCCAATTATCAAATTACTCCGCGAAAAGTGACTGTACAAGCCAATAATCAAAAATTGACGCTCAAACAGGCGAAAGAAAGTTTGTATAAAAATGACTATACAGCGCCAAGTGATGAGGTGTTTAACCAAGATTTGGCCAAAAAACGGCTCGATGTGGCGGTAGCTTATGATTCATCTGTCCAACCGCAAAATTTTAAAGCAGGGGAAACCTATCCGAAAATTCTTGTGCCTAATGTCAGTGGAGAAGCCTTGAAAAATTATCAAGTGATAAAGGTCAATGGCGATGTGACAATTGGTCGCACACAGGTGAAGTTAGCGGATGGTCAACATGTCTATGATGGAAAATCCGCACGCTATACGCAATCGCCCATCACATTAGTCTATACGGACGATAATGGAGAAGAACAAGTGCTAGACTATACATTTGATTTATCGGATTTACAATTTTTAATCGATCAACAACCAACCAGTGCAATCCATGTCCATGATGGTGGCTATCAGGTTGTTTTGTCGGAAAAAGGGAAAGAAAAAATCACGAAAATGTATCAAGAAAAGCAACTTGAATTGCCAGATTTGGATGTTGTAGCGAAATATACGATTACTCCTCGAGCGGTAACAATTACGGCACTTGATCAAAATGTCACGAAATCGCAATTGCTTGAAGGGACCATCGATACGCAAAAATATGTAATTTCAGACGAGTTATTTCAAAAAGAGGTCCAAGCAAGCGTAAAAGAAGATGCAAATAATGGCGTATCTGTGCAGTTAAATCCAGCAATTGACTATCACGAACATATAGATGCAGCAGTTATCGAAAATGCTTTGATTCCTAAACTAGCTGAAGATAAGTTAGTACCGGAAAAATTAACCAACCTTGCAAAAGATTATCGAATCACGTATATTAATGGTAAAGTAAAAGTATTAGCAGATATTCCAAATACGCGTGTCGATCTCGTCTTTTCTCGTGTTTCGTTGCTTTCTTTAGGGATAGCATGTATGCTCTTAGGTTATTTTGTAGTTCCTAAGGTGACAAAAGGCAGAAAACAGACGCGTAAATGATGCTATCAGTGGGAAAAATTCTAAAAGATTTGAGGATAGATTGAATGGCGACAAATAAAGCATGGAAAAAAGATTTAATCGAATTAATCTTTAAATTAATCTTTCTAGCTGGCGTTTTTCTGGTCAGTTTACTCTTTATTTTTGGAGTGGTGATCTCACCAGATGATTCGATGTCACAAGCTGTTAAACCGGGAGATATCGTGTTTTATTATCGCATGAATCAAAAATACCCCACTGATTCGGTTATCGTACTTGAAAAAAAAGGAGATAAGCAGGTCAGAAGGATTGTTGCTGGACCGGGCGATGAAGTAGCGATTACGGACGAAGGATTAATGGTTAATGGGAATCTTCGTACCAATCCTGAAATCACCCATCCTACCTTGCCGTACAAAGGAAAAGTAAAATATCCATTGAAACTACAGGCAAATCAGTATTTTGTCTTGGGTGATTATCGTATGGATGTGGCGGATAGTAGGGAATATGGCGTGGTCAATCAAAGCGAAATCAAAGGCTCTGTCATGACGATTATCCGAACGAAACGCTTTTGAGGATAAATAAATGCAGAAAATAATCCGAGGAATAAATATTATTGTTGATTTGGTGGTGCTATGTGTTATATTAGTGTTAGCATCCTTTGGTATTTATAATATCTGGGATAATTATCAAATCTATCAGCAAGCCAGTAGCAATCGATTTGAAGTCTATCAGCCAGCTGTGTATGACGCAGATAGTTCCAAAAGTGTTGACGAACGCTTCTTGGCCCTGCAAAAGAAAAATCCCGATATTATCGGATGGATTCATGTGTTTGATACCCATATAAATTATCCGATGTTACAAGGAAAAACTAACCAAACATACATCAACTTAGATCCCTTACGAAAATTTTCTTTATCTGGAAGTATATTTTTAGATAGCTACACTTCAAAGGATTTCAGTGAGTTTTCAAATGTCATTTATGGTCATCACATGGATCAGGAAAAGATGTTTGGTGATCTTGATCTTTATGCGAAAGAATCTTATGCCAAGGCTCATGATAAAGGAAATTTGTATTATGAGGGGGCCTTTCATGGTTTTGATGTAGTGAGTTTTGTGGAGACGAATGCTTATGATTCAGTTATCTATAGTCACTATCGAGCAGATTCGCCCAATAAGCAAAAGTTGATTGACTATATTCACGAAAAAGGGCAATATCAATTAAGAGAGATTTCAACCAATGACAAATTAGCACTATTTTCTACCTGTGCTGACGGAACGGATAATCGTTATATTGTCGTAGTGAAGATCAATGACAAGGCGTATCCTGAACCGAAAAGAGAAGTCTATCAGCAAGAAACTACCCGCTCGCAGAAAAGAACTATATGGATGAGTGTCTTGCTTATCTTTTTAGTAGGAATAGTAGTGCTGCTAGCCTACTACCTATATCGTAAAAAGAAAAAATCAAAAAAGAAAGCAATCGATGAAAAAGTACAATAAGGAGGAGGGGTCAAAGTGAAGAAAATATTAGGCGTTACTTTGCTGATTTTGGGGATGATTTTTTCATTTTCTTCAACCATCAATCGAGCGGATGAATTACAAGAAGCAACACCCGCAATTGAGATATCTATCATTCAGACTGTAGAAAGACAAGGAATTGCTGAAGATTTTCAGATGGCTTATCATTTGAGTCAGATCAATGATTATCCCAAACTGGATATTCAGCCATCCACCTTCGAAGTGATGAATACGAAAGACCAAGCGAAAGTGCATAAAGTTATCTTGCGCTTTGGTGAAGGAGGAATTGCATTTCCACAAGAAGGAGAATATCGCTTAAGATTTGCACCTGTTTATCAAGGAAGTAGTAATATCTTGGCGAAAGATGCACCAACGTATCTGTTGAAATTTACAGTGAATGCAGATTTACTCATTACAAGAGCGATTATTTACCGAGAAGACAATGGTAAAAAGGTGGATGAATTGGTTTACTCCTTTTTAATGAAAGGGATGCTGCCACCAATTGATTCGTCAAGTAGTTCAAGTTCTTCTGGTTCTTCAACAACGGAAACGACCTCTGAATCATCAACTTCCACTACAGAATCGAGTTCAAGTCAGGTTCCGCCAGTCACAAGTTCAACAGATGGCAATAAGCAACCGCCTAAATTGCCAAATACCGGAAATCCAATTAGTCGTGTCACCAATAAAGTGTTAAAATTTCTCCATTTACCACAAACGGGGAGCAAAACGGCGACTTATCTGGGATTAGTAGGGTTAGCTTTGATTGTCATTGCTGCCTTAAGAGTAGCTCATTACATGAAAAATCGAAAATAGCGATTCATAATAAAAGAAACAGGATACAAGTTTCCTTACCTGAAATGAAGGTGAGAGAAGCTTGTATTTTTTTGGAAAAGGACTGTTTTCTGATGCTCGTTTATATTGCTTTGTGTTCAAAAGTTTTGAAAAATCGAGCCGATGGTGAGTATTATGCGCCAATGATATTTCAATTAACTCACGAAAAAATCATAATTTTTGAACACTATTTAGTATTACGTTCGAAGGATTTGGAAATAAGGAGAAACACTAATTGGATACGAGTATCTCGAGCATAAAATACGCTTTTGTACAAAACTAAAATATTACCATTGTGGGGAAGTCAGAAAGAGAAAAAAACAAATTAATTTTCTATTCATTGTAAAAATAATCATTCGTTGTTTATGCGTTTGTTTCAAGTTTGAAAAAGAATGGGTTTTGATATTTAAAATAACTTAGGTAGGTATATTGAAGTGTGTATATATAACTGGGATTTTTGCTCCGTTCGAAAGATATATTCTTAAGGATGAATATTTTTCGTTTTTTTTACTATTATTTTTCATAGACTTGAAAAAAGTGATTTGCTCGAATACTATCGTTTTTCATTTGCTTGTAAAGTGAATGTATTTTGTTTTTTAGCAAATTTCATTTATTATTTTATATCAATCCTTTTGTTTAAAAATTTTACATATGATAACTTTTATGTTTCCATATAAAAAGCACTTGAATTGACAATTCTCAATTTGTGCTATATATTTAAGATGAAATTTGAGAAAAATTCATCAAATTAACTAATAATATGAGGAGAGATTATTATGAAAAGGAGAAAAGTGAGCAAATTATTTGGTGTTGCAAGTTTATTGGCACTATTTGGAGTGTGCGCGCTATTATTCACTAATGGTGTGGAAGCTAAGGAAGAAGACAGTGGTAAGATTGTCGTGGACAGTCCAGCATCAGTTAAAATTAATAAAGTAATGGATAACACAGCTGGATATAAACCTGCAGGTGATGGAGATAAGTTTAAATTTGTGGTTACTCGTTTGTCAGATGAGGAAGCTGAAAAGTTCTTCCCAGGAAGTAAGTTGACTCCAATGGGTGACAGTGAGTTAAGTACAACTTCTGGGGATACTGAAAAGTTAGAAGTTGAACTTGATGGTTCAAAAGCTACAGAAGCAGTAACAGATGCTCAGAAAACTGTTTCTAAAACGTTTGATTTAAAAAAGCTTACAGATCCTGGTTATTATGTATACAAAATTACGGAAGAACAACCGTCTGATTTGGGTAGCTCAGTTTGGAACTATAGCAATGAAAAGTATATTTTGATTGTTCGTGTTACTGAAGAAGATGAGGATGCATATGACGATGATGATACTCATATAAAACAAGTGGCGAATTTATATAAAATTGATACGGCTGATGGTGGAGAAAAATTAGGCGATACAAAATTAGAGCAAGCGGATTTCACGAATACACTGAAACCTCAAACGAAACCCGTAAAGATTACTAAATATGTAGTTGGCGATGACGCAGATCTCGCAAGTTTGGTAGATAATAAATATACCATTCATGTGAAAGTGACAAAACCAGATGGAACAAATACAGCTGAAACTTTTGAAATAAAGATAGCTTCCCCAGCAGCAAGTGCTATAACAGGTAATTATAGTGCAGAAGGATTTGATATTCAGCTTACAGATTTTCAAAATGCAACGATGAATTTACCTTTAGGAACGAAAATTGAGGTATATGAAAAAGCGCCTGGTAAACGTTTTTCTGTAAATATCAATTCAAATTCTGAAGATCCAGCTGATGAAAATGCTGGTGATTACGAAGAGATAACTACTGATCAACAAGATTCAAAACCAGTGACAGATGTAGTGACGAGTGAAGCGACTGATTTAAATTCTATTGTTGTTACAAATAAAATTAAATCACTTGTTAACACTGGTGTGAAATTAGTGACTAGTCCATTCGTTGTTTTATTAGCTGTAGTGGCAGTTGCGTTTGGTGGTTATGTAGTTGTCAAACGTAGACTAAATGTAAAATAAAAGTATAAATTGAAATGATTGAATAGACTACCTTTTGATTTGGGATTACCTAAATCGGAGGTGGTCTATTTTTTGTGGTTCTTTGTCAAGTAGTGTTGTTGGCAATGAAGTAGATTGGAGAGAAAGTTAAATCGTAAGCGCCCAATAATGAAGTATATTGAAAATCTCCAAAGTCATTACTCTGGAGATTCTTTTCTTTATTTACAATTTGCTTGTACAATTTCTGACCATGGCAAATAAGCTTCTAGAACTGCTTTTTTTGCGAAAGACTCTTCATTTGGCAACTTCTCCAAAAGATAGGTAAGATATTTCTCTGAGTCTAAGCCATTTCGTTTGGCAGTTTCTAAAAGTGACAGGATGATTGCACTAGACTTGGCCCTTCAAAGCTTTGAGAGAAAAGCCAATTCTTCCGTCTCATGACTAATCCTTTAATCACACGCTCAGCTAGATTATTGGATAATACTAAAGAACCCTCTGCTAAAACTGTTTTGAATGTTTCCTCATATTTCACCGCATGGCTGATTGCACTACCCAACTTTGATTCTGGGAGTACTGATTGATTGCGACACCAATCAAAGAATGCCATCATTAGAGGGGCTAATCTTTCTTTACGCTTGCACAATCTTTCATCTGAAGGCAGCTCAGCCCAAGATGCTTCTAGTGAAAACAACTGGTCACAATAATCTAATCCTTTGTGCCCCAATGACTGTTTATCTGCTTGTTTAGGCGTTAAAGCCTGAATCTCCGTAGTACTTCTTGGCCAAGCTAACTGTCCATTTTCAAAACGATTATAAAGCAACCAGAAACCTTCACCATCCCAGTAGATGGCTTTAAATCGATCACTTTTTCCACCACAAAAAAGAAAGACGGATTTTGAAAAA
>NHCFJ05603__coassemble_741_pt1 | contig 25541 bp, 27 predicted proteins | sample NHCFJ05603__metabat2_high_PE_003 | metagenome-assembled genome bin NHCFJ05603 | reverse complement strand
TCCCAAAAATCACGCAGCAGACAAAAACCACCCACCTACCCCTAGCAAATAAGACTGAAATAATGAATACCGCCTTTTTATTTGTTAATTCCTTACTTAAAGAATTACTTATCGCAAATTGACTTAAAGACTGGGTACCTGGAGCCCCTAATAAAAATGGACGGTAGGAACGATGATATTTTTCAGCCAACACACTTGGATGAAATGGACTTAGACGACTTAACTCAGAAGAACCAAAAAATGCTACATACTCTCCTGAAGCAATAGCCGGATTTTTAATCGCCATACCTCCAAATACGTTACTAGCCATACTCGTAGATGCTTGTTGCCAGACTTTCGGTTTTTCAATAGTTTTCTTTGAAGGCCAACAAAAAATCAGACCTAAAATAATAAGTGCGACCAATAAAGGTGCAAAATGACTTAGTATCTTTTTTGACATGATTGTATACCAACGTTAGATAAATAACGTAATATCCTTTCTTAAAGCAAGCGAACTTACTTCATTCTTCCCATCCAAAATACCGCGAAAAAAGATAAACTGCAAGCCATTTTCGACATTTTTTGAAAATTTCAATAAAAAATCAGTCTTAAGGATGAGACTTCGACCACTGCTTGATAAAGGAAATCATTTCTAAAATAATTGGTTGTGCAAGATGTTCTCTTTCAACTAAATAAAAATGACGCAAATATTCTTCTGATAAAGTTTGGTAAGGTAAATCTTTTGCCGCACGTTTCGATAAAATAGTCTGACCAAAGCCTAATTTGAGCATTTCTACAATTAGTTCATTATTTTGGATTTCGATGATTTTACTATCGATATTATTTTCCTCCATAAAACGCTTCGTATAATGATAAACACCGGAAGTCCCCTCTCTTAGTAACCACGGTTGATCTTTTTGACCGACATAGACTAACTCATCTTGCATCAAAGCCGTTCGCTTCACCGATCCTGTAGCCAGTGGCTTTTCAATAAATCCAAATTCAATTTCATGGCTTTGAATGGCTGTAAAAACTTCATAGGAATTAAGCATCTGAATAGAGAATTGCACTTGCGGAAATTTTTGTTCTAAATCAATTAATAATTGCGGTAAAACATAAATCGCAAAAGTATGAGAAGCAGCCAGTTTGCAACGGATTTTCTTAGTATCTTTGTGATGCATCTTATATTTGATTTCTTGCCAGTCTTCTAATAAGTTCAACGTATCTTTATAGAGCGTATCGGCTTGGGGAGTGGCCATCACTTCTTGGCGACCATTTCGAATAAAGAGTGTTACTTGTAAATCCGCCTCTAATTGTTTGATTTGATTAGATACAGCAGGTTGTGAGATAAATAATTTCTCGCTTGCTTTTGAGAAGTTACGCGTTTCATAGACAATTTTAAACGTCTCTAATAATTTAAACATTCGTAATCCCTTCCATAAATATTTTTTATACTTACTATAATAGCATTATTCACAGTAATTAGAAAAGTTCCTATATAATAAAAAGCGTAACAGAATATAAGAAATCGACAAGTACCCAAAATACAATCAAGTACAATCCTTCCCATTTTTCATTCTTTCAAAAAGGGCTTGTTTGATTTCTATTATTCTAAAAATACAGCACTCATTTTTTAACAACAATATCTGTAGAAGGAGGAGATTTTTTGGTTGAAAAAATGAAACCAATTTTACCTGGTTTAGGACTTTCCGTGGCCGTAGCAGCTATTAGTAAAGCACTAGCCCTCTTGTTTCCTGAATTAGGGGGGGCAACAATCGCGATTTTATTAGGGATTGTGTTAGGAAACACCATCTTTAGACAAGAATATTTAGCAAAAGGAACCAAATTTTCTGAAAGCAGGCTATTAGAATATTCTATCGTGCTTTTAGGATTTACAGTAACTTTTCAAACAATTGGCCAAATGGGTATCAAAGGAATCGTATTTATCCTTATCCTAATGAGTATTACCATTGTGGGTACTTATTTGCTTGGAAAAAAACTCGGCTTTAACGATGAGATGAGTTTGATGATGAGCGGAGGAAATGCAGTCTGTGGTTCATCAGCTATCGGAGCCATCGCACCAAGCATCGATGCCAAAGATGAAGAAAAAGGTCAAATCATTACCTTGGTTAACTTACTCGGTACAGTAATGATGCTTACCCTACCATTTTTAGGAATGGCTTTATTCGGTGATCAAGTCTTAACTAAAAGTGCTCTGCTTGGTGGGACTTTACAATCAGTCGGACAAGTTGTGGCAGGTGCTTCTTTAGACAGTCCAGCCGTAGTCCAATTTTCGATGCTCTTTAAGATTATGCGTATCATTATGTTAGTTGTGGTAGTACTAAGTTTTGAGAAATTTATCTTAACGAAAAAAGCCCATCTGAAAGGTGCCAATGCAAGTAAAAAGAAATTACCTATTCCCTGGTATGTCTTAGGCTTTTTAATTGCTTGTATTTTAAATAGTACCTTTGATTTACCACAATTCTTTGATCATGGTGCACATTTTGCTAGCACTTGGTTTGAAACAACCGCCTTAGCCGCTATTGGTTTAAGATTAGACTTCAAAAAATTCTTAAAAGAAGGACCACGTTTCCTACTTTATGGCTTAGGAGTTGGTACTTTGCAAACTATCGCAGCGGTTAGTCTGATTTACTTACTGCATATTTAAGCAAACGAACGATTCAGTTATTACTTGTTTTGTAAGTGTTTCTTTATTTCTAAAAAAATCAGCTGAAACAGAACCGTTCCCGGGACTAATGAATCTACTTTAGTTATGAAACCTCTTGTGAATTGAAATCGAAAAAAAATAGTTATATAATTTACTTAGAATCATTTTAATTATTTTAATTAAGGAGGAGACATTTATGCCGACTACCTACGCACACTTGAGATTTGGGAAAGAAGTATTACCTTTACTGCCTAAGGATTTACAAGCAGAAATAAAGCAATACTTGCCATTATTTTTAACTGGCCAACATGGACCGGACATTCTGTTTTATTACCGTCCTTACCATAAAAATGCGTTAAGTGCTTATGGCAGTGAATTGCATAATGAAACAGGTCGCCAAGTATTCCAGAGATTCCGCCGTTACTTAAAGATGCAACCAGGTGATAGTACAGCCCTGAAAGTCTATATTTTAGGATTTTTATGTCATTATTGTTTGGATAAATATTGTCATCCATATGTCTATAAAGTCCAAGATACTGGCTTTTCACATGCAGAAATTGAAGCTGAATTCGACCGTATGTTATTAATTAAAGATGGTTTCGATCCACTTAGTCATCGTTTGAGTAGCCATATCTGTACAGATGATGAAGATATGGCTGTCATTAGCAAGTGCTTCCCGCAATTTAGTCAAGCACAAATCAAAGAAACCCTAGTGACCATGCGAGCTTTTCTAGACGTAATTGTCGCACCGGGTAATTTCAAACGCGGCTTAGTGAAGGGAATCTTTTTAATTAGCGGAAATTACGCTACAAGAAGCAAGCTAATTATCAATAAACAACCGAATCCAAAACTAGCTGCTTCAAATGAAGAATTATACCGCCGTTACAAGATGGCTGTGGCTAATGCAGTGGATATGTTAACTGATTTTAATCGCCAACTCTCAAAACCAAATATGACTTTTAATAGCGATTATGCACCGACATTTGAAAGAGAATAGGGGAAAATATGCAAAAACTATTAAAACAGAAAGTCACTAAGAATGAACGTGACTGGATATTATATGATGTGGGAAATTCTGGTTATAGCTTGATGTTGGCTACGATATTACCGATATATTTCAATCATCTCGCCCAACAAGAACACTTATCTTCGGCTCAGTACTTAGCTTATTGGGGTTATGCTACAAGTTTGATCACCCTTTTTGTTGGGTTTATTGGTCCGATTTTTGGAAGTATTGCTGACTTTCAAGGGATGAAGAAAAAACTCTTCATACTGTTTTTGACTATTGGAATTGTAGGTTGTTACGCCTTAAATTTAGCGCATAGTTGGTGGCTCCTTTTAATCGTATATGTTATTAGTAAATTAGGATATTCTTCTAGTTTGATTTTCTATGATGCGATGCTGACCGATATTACCACCAAAGAGCGCTATGATAATATTTCTTCCTTGGGTTATGCTTGGGGCTATATTGGAAGTATTGTTCCGTTTATGCTAAGTATTGGTCTAGTTTTAGGTCGTAATGCTTTTCATCTCAGTCTTACTGCAGCAATGATTTTAGCATTTAGTATTACAGCGACTTGGTGGTTAATCAATAGTCTGCCCTTACTGAAAGTTTATCAGCAAAAATACTATATTCCTAAACAAGCCAATGTACTAAAAAATACCTTCAGCCGTTTGAAGAAAACCTTAAAAGCCATTTATCATCAAAAACATATTTTTTATTACTTGATTGCCTTTTGCCTATACATTGATGGCGTCAATACCATTATTAGTATGGCTACGGCTTATGGTAAAGCATTAGGACTGGGCGATACCGACTTACTCCTTGCCTTATTGGTAACTCAGTTTGTTGCCTTTCCTGCTACGATTGTCTTTGCGAGAATCACCAAGCGTTTTAAGACCTCTACATTGATCTATGTTTGTTTATTTGCCTATATTTGCATTACGCTCTTTGCGGTTACCTTGGTTTATCCCATTCAATTTTGGATGTTAGCTATTTTTGTTGGCTTATTCCAAGGGGGGATTCAAGGATTATCCCGATCTTATTTTGCAAGTATGATTCCAGCGAGCCAATCCGGAGAATATTTTGGGATTCTAGACGTTTGCGGAAAAGGAGCCGCCTTCTTAGGAACTTTCCTTGTCAGTAGCGTCACCCAAATTACCAATCGTGAACAAATGGGACTGGGCGTATTGATTATCATCTTTATCGCTGGTCTTTATTTCTTCCATAAATCAGTAAAATTAAAAGCATAAAATAAGACTACGAAGACAAATGATGTTTTCGTAGCCTTTTTACTTATTTCAATTCATCTAAAAGACGTTTTTGTCCGGTTAATTGTTGTAATTCAGTGATATCTTGTGTCACTTCTAAACAGCCTAAGTATTTACCTTGTTCATCATGAAGCGCATAATAGCGAATCGAGATTTTCATCCCACGCATATCAATCCAAAAATCAGCTTGTGTACGTGCGCCTGATCTGAAATCATCCAAAATTTGTTGGACAATATGCATGCTCTTTGGCGGATGACAATTCACTACTTCCCGTCCGATAACTGATTTCGTTCTTGGGAAAATACGATGCGGGCCTTCTGAGTAAAAACGGACCTTCTCATCAGCATCAACAAAGGTTAAATCAACTGGTAGATGAGAGAAAATCGCGATTAATTGATCTAATTGTAAGTTCCCAGTTGGCAGATCAATGGTTTGCGTTAAATCTCCACTAAAATCATCTGCCTCCTCTTGAGTAGCATCCGAGCTCACAGGATAATCGGGTAAACTTGCGGCAATTGCTTCAGTTGTTTCTTTCGCTTGGGCAATAGCTGCGAGACGTTGTACCTCATTTTCCTTTTCTTTTTCAAAGGAAGCAGCACTTGGTACCCATTTTAACGGTTCAGGAATAAAGCTAAAACCAATATCATGACTATCTTTAGCGATTTGTTGCCAATCTGCCAAGCTAAAGACATCTAGCGTCATCGGAATCATGATTTCTTCTTCTTTAAAAATCATTTCTTCTATTTCGTTTTTCAAAGCGGCCCATTTTTCAGATAACGGATTATACGCTACTTTAGGAGAAGCCAAAAGTTCAGCAAACTCTTTAATCATCGCACGAATTTGATCATCCACACCCCACATGACTTTAGGCGGCGCAGTGATGCCATATTTTTCCATAAAGGCAAAAATCAACGTTTCCTTGCGTGTATAGTGTTTATCAATATTTTTTAAATCTGCCACTGCTCTTTGAAGACGTTCCAATTGTGACCAGTCTTGTTTAGCCATTTTCGCTAAAATCCCATCAATTTCATCTGTTAGCAAAGATTGCAAGACTTGGTTTTCTAATTTTAAAGTATGTACCGGATGCCCTACTTGCCCATGCTCTTCATTTGAACGATGAATCTCATTGATGGAACCTTTAAAGACAGCCGCATGAATATTACATAACCGTTGAATTTCGCTTGGATCAAGTCCTGATTGAATCAAGGCTTTTTCGGCAGCCGTTATTTCGGTCACATCCACACCATCGAAGGCTTCATTGAACATCGCCTTCGCTTCTTCAAAACTGCCCCCATTATGTAAAGTAGATAAGATTTCTACAATTTTTTCTTGTCTTTGTTTTCTTGTTTGATCCATTTACTTACCTCCCACAACTGTAAACCCAGCATTTTCAAAGGCCTGAATAATTTGTTCTAAAGGAATTTTCTTTAATTTCGCCCCTTTAGGAATCGTCATATATCTCCCAGCCGTTTGTAGCATACCAGGTGCCTTAATTTCCTTAAATCCTAATCGAAACATAATATCCAAAATTTCTGGATAACTTTGAACCAATTGATATAAAGTCAAATTCAAATCAAGTTCTTTCACTAAATCACCTCATAATTGATAATCATTCTCACAAACTATTCTACGCTATTTTGCTTTTCTTTTCACTAAAAAATTTATAGAAAAATCAAAAACATCTTTTCATTGAAACGATAAATTTATTTGTTCATTCTACTTGACATGAGAATAGAATTAGAATATACTGTTCTAAAAATTAAACATTTCTCATTTTAAACCGTTGATGCGGAGATAAAGGTAATCATGCTTCTACAGAGAGTCTACGTTGCTGAGAGTTAGGCGAAAAACAAGTTATCAAATGGACCGCGGAGGGGGTAGTCAAAGAAAGCTTGCTTTTGAGTATACTACCACGTGATGGCTTACGTAAGTAGTCGAAGATATGTTGGTATCTTGCTGAGGGTATGGAGTTTTCCATGAATCAAGGTGGCACCGCGGATTAGTCGATTCGTCCTTGACAGTCATTTATTATGCTGTCGAGGACTTTTTTATTTCCTACGACAATCTAAGGAGGCCTTTTTTATGTATCCAATTTATCCAGATTTATCTTTTTTACAAAATGAAGTGAATACTACAGACTACACCCATTATCCACTGACACTAGAATTATTAGCAGATATCAAGACACCGCTAGAAGTCTTAAAACTATTCAAAGAGCAAAACAAACCTTGCTTTTTACTAGAGTCCGTCATCTCTAAAGAACAATGGGGGCGCTATACTTTTCTAGGCTTTGATCCAGTTTTAGAAATCACTGGCTTAGACGGTCAAATCTATGAAAATGGTCAAGCAATTAAAAGTACTACCCCTCAAAAATATTTACGCAAGCTTTTAGCTCAATACCGCGTACCTAAACTAACCAATCTACCGCCCTTTATCGGTGGTTTGGTCGGCTATTTTGGCTACGACTATTTCAAATATGCCGAAACAAAATTAAAATTAGATGCTAAAAACCCTGAAGCATTAAATGATTTCAACTTGATGCTTTTTACCAAAGTGGTTTGCTTTGACCATAGTCAACAAAAAATCTATCTAATCGCCAACGTGCCGCTAACTGATTTGACAACACAATATCAAAATATCTGTCAAGAATTACAGGATTTGGCCCAGCTTTTGAACAATCAACATGCAAAACGTAAATTTACGGGTGAATTATTAGCCCCTTTACAACCTCGGTTTACCAAGGAGCGTTTTAGCCAAATGATTCAAAAAGCGAAAAACTATATTTACGAAGGAGACATCTTTCAAGTCGTGCTTTCTAATTGCTTAAGCGCACCCTTTCAAGGAAGCTTACTGGATACTTATCGCCAATTACGGTTGCTAAATCCTTCGCCTTATCTCTTTTATGTGCAAACAAGTGACTTAGAAATGATTGGTGCCTCTCCTGAAACCTTAGTCAAATTAGAAAATGAAACCTTATACACCTACCCCTTAGCCGGTACTAGGCCCCGTGGCAAGACTTTGCAAGAAGATTTGGCCTTAGAAAACGAGCTCTTACAAGATGAAAAAGAACTAGCCGAGCACAATATGTTGGTGGATTTAGGACGCAATGATTTAGGCAAAGTTTGTCAGTTTGGCACGGTTGAAGTCGAAAAATATTTAAATATCGAACGCTTCTCACACGTCATGCATATCGGTTCAACCATTCGCGGAATTATCCAAAATGATAAAGATGCGCTAGATACCGTAGATGCGATTTTACCAGCTGGAACTTTATCCGGTGCACCGAAATTTCGGGCATGTGAAATTATCAATGAATTAGAAGATGTCAAACGCGGTATTTACGGGGGGGCAATTGGTTATATCGATTTTAGTGGGAATCTTGATTTATGTATTGCCATTCGCATTATTTATCAAAAAAATCAAAAAATCTTTATTCAAAGTGGTGCTGGAATTGTGGCTGATTCAAATGCCGATAAAGAATATCAAGAATGTATCAATAAAGCCAAAGCCACTGTTAAAGCTTTAGAACTTGCAGGAGGAAATCAAAATGATCTTACTCATTGATAACTATGATAGTTTCGCCTATAACCTCTATCAAATGGTTGGTGAAATTGCTAAAGAAATTAAAGTCATACGCAACGATACCTATAGCGTGGCACAAATCGCACAACTCAACCCACATGCCATCATCCTTTCACCTGGACCTGGTCGACCGGAAGATGCTGGAGTCTGTCAGGAAGTGATTACTCGCCTAGGACACAAAATTCCGATTTTAGGAGTTTGCTTAGGACATCAGGCAATCTGTCAAGTTTTTGGTGCCACGATTACCCATGCCCCACAATTAATGCATGGCAAGTCGTCCTATATTCAAATCAATCAGGAGAGTCCACTATTTGATGGAATTGCCGCACCGATGCAAGTGGCACGATATCATTCTTTAATGGCACAAAAAGAAACAATTCCTGAATGCTTAAAAGTCACAGCAAGTACAAATGAGCAAGAAATAATGGCTGTGGAACATCAAACTTATCCCATCTTTGGGGTCCAATTTCATCCCGAATCAATTCTTACACCCAGCGGCCGAAAACTATTAGCGAATTTCATTCAATTTGCGCAAAACTATACACCAAATACAGTATTGGAGGAAATAAAATGATTCAAGAAGCGATTAAAAAAATTGTCGATAAACAAGATTTAACTTTTGATGAGGCTTATCAAGTAATGAGTGAAATCATGAATGGTCAAACCTCCCCTACTCAAAATGCAGCCTTCTTAGCCGCCTTATCTACTAAGAGCAGCCGCAGTGAAACCATTGAAGAAATTTCTGGTTGTGCCAAAGCCATGCGAGACTGTGCAACCTTGATTCATCATCCGTTTGAAGTCATGGACATTGTCGGAACAGGGGGAGATGGATCTAATAGCTTTAATATTTCGACTACAGCTAGCTTTGTTGTGGCAGCTAGTGGCATCAAAGTAGCAAAACACGGCAATCGGGCAGCATCTTCTAAAAGTGGCACGGCCGACTGTTTAGAAGCATTAGGACTCCCCTTAGCCAAAACCCCTGAACAAAATATTGAAATGCTAGAAAAGACAAATTTTTGCTTTTGTTTTGCACAAAGCTACCATCCTTCCATGAAATATGTGGGAGGGATTCGTAAAGAACTGGGAATTCGTACTGTCTTTAATATCTTAGGCCCCTTGACCAACCCAGCCAAACCAAGCTATCAACTACTTGGTGTCTATGACGAATCCTTACTAGAAATCTTAGCACATACCTTAAATGAACTCGGTGTGAAAAGAGCCATGGTCGTCTATGGGCAAGATAAATTAGACGAAATATCTTTAAGCGCCCCTACTAGCATCTGCGAACTAAATGATGGACAGGTGACACGTTATACCTTTGACCCTCAATCTATTGGTTTTACCTACTGCACCAAAGAAGATTTACTAGGGGGCACACCAGAAGAAAATGCGCAAATCACCAAAGATATTTTAGTCGGAAAAATCAAAGGCCCAAAACGCCAAGCTGTCTTGTTAAATGCTGGAGCAGCCCTTTATCTTGGTGGTAAAGCAGCAACTTTTGAAGAAGGTATCGCTAAAGCTGGTGAATTGATTGACTCTGGAGAAGCCTTGGCCACTTTATTAAAAGTCATTGATTTTGCTCAAATACAGGAGGCTCGTCATGACTGATATCTTACAAACAATCGCTACTAAAACGAAAGAACGAATTGAAAAGCAAAAAGCACTCCACCCTCTAGAAGAATTAAAACAAGCTTGTGCCAAATTACCAATCAATCAAGATTTTCCTTTTGAACAAGCTTTACGCAAAGAGGGATTGAGTTATATTTGTGAATGTAAAAAAGCCTCCCCATCGAAAGGATTAATAGATGAAGATTTTCATTATTTACAGATTGCCAAAGAATACGAAAAGGTGGGTGCTCGTGCGATATCTGTCCTAACTGAGCCCGAATTTTTCCTAGGTAGTGATCAATATTTACAAGAAATTGCCCAAGAAGTTAAGATTCCCTGCTTGAGAAAAGATTTTATTGTCGATGAATATATGATTTATCAAGCAAAACTCTTAGGCGCTCAAGCTATATTATTGATTGTCTCCTTATTAGATACGCAGACTTTAAAGCAATACCTTGATTTAGCCACTTCACTAGGTTTATCGTGTTTAGTCGAAGCCCATGACGAAGTAGAAATCAAGCAAGCCGTTGAAGTCGGCGCAAAAATTATAGGTGTGAATAACCGTAATCTTAGAAATTTCCAAGTCAACGTTGAAAATACCTTAAACTTACGCCAGGCTATTCCTAAAGAGATTCTGATGGTTGCTGAAAGCGGGATACAGAATCGGTCAGACATTGCTTTACTTGAAAAAGCGCAAATCGATGCCGTACTGATTGGAGAGACATTGATGAAAGCCAGTGACAGACAAGCAAAGATGGCCGAGCTTAGAGGTGAAAAAAATGAGTAAAATTAAATTTTGTGGTATCAAACCAGATAGCGACTTAGATTACATCAATCAATTAGCTCCAGATTACATTGGAATGGTTTTTGCTCCCAAAAGTAAACGCGTCGTCACTTTTGAAGAGGCACAAAAAATCAGTCAAACACTTCGACCTGAAATCACTAAAGTCGGTGTCTTTGTAGATGCACCCGAAAGTTTCATCGCAAAACTTGTCAATCATCAAATCATTCAGGTCATACAATTACATGGATCTGAAAATGAAGCCACCATTCGTCACTACCAACAATCGCTTAAAATACCAGTAATCAAAGCCTTTGGGATTCAAACGACAGACGATGTAAAGAAGGCTATACAATCCCCAGCCGATTATTTACTTTTTGATTACAAGGTAGCTGGCAGTGGCAAAACTTTTGACTGGCGCTACATCCAAGAAGTTAAACGTGATTACTTTCTTGCAGGTGGGATCAATAGTGAAAATCTTAAAGATGCGCTATCCCTTAATCCCTATGCCATTGATTTAAGCTCAGCCATCGAAACAAATGGCCGTAAAGATAATCAAAAAATGACCACTATTATAAATATCATGAGAGGATGAAAACAATGACAAATCAAAATGGACGCTTCGGTATCCATGGCGGTCAATATATTCCCGAAACCTTAATGAATGCCGTCATCGAACTTGAAGAAGCCTATAATCACTTTAAAAATGATCCAACTTTCCAAAAAGAATTAAAAGAATTATTCCATGACTATGCCAATCGTCCAAGTAGACTCTACTATGCCGAAAAACTGACGAAAAAACTAGGTGGCGCAAAAATCTATCTCAAACGCGAGGACTTAAATCATACCGGGGCCCATAAAATTAACAATGTATTAGGACAAGCCTTATTAGCAAAGAAAATGGGCAAAACACGTCTCATCGCCGAAACAGGTGCCGGTCAACACGGAGTTGCCACCGCCACCGCCGCTGCACTTTTAGATATGGAATGTGTGGTGTATATGGGGAAAGAAGATACCATTCGCCAAGCCTTAAATGTCTACAAAATGCGCTTACTAGGAGCTGAAGTCGTGCCAGTTACGAGTGGTACAGCGACTTTAAAAGATGCCGTATCTGAAGCGATGCGCGAATGGACGAGCCGCATTGAAGATACCCATTATTGTCTTGGATCCGTGATGGGACCTCATCCATTTCCAGTAATTGTCCGTGATTTTCAAGCAGTTATCTCTCAAGAAATCAAAGAACAAATGCTAGAAAAAGAAGGCCAGCTCCCTGATATTGTGATGGCTTGTGTAGGTGGTGGCAGTAATGCAATCGGGGCTTTCTACCACTTTATCGAGCATCCTGAAGTCCGCTTAATCGGTTGTGAGGCAGCAGGCCGCGGCATTGATACCCTTGATACAGCAGCCACCATCGCAACCGGGAAACTAGGAATTTTCCACGGAATGAAATCTTACTTTTGCCAAGATGAATATGGACAAATCGCCCCTGTCTACTCTATTTCAGCCGGGTTAGATTATCCCGGAATTGGCCCAGAGCATGCGAATTTACATGATCAAAAACGAGCAGAATATGTCGCTATTACTGATGAAGAAGCCGTCAATGCCTTTGAATTATTAAGTAAAACAGAAGGAATCATCCCGGCCATTGAATCCGCTCATGCACTAGCCCATGCAATCAAAATCGCCCCTACCCTAGATAAAGATAAAATTATTGTCGTGAATTTATCTGGACGCGGTGATAAAGACTGTGCAGCAATAGCAAGATATCGAGGTGAAGACATCCATGACTAAACAAACCGGACAACAACGAATCCAAAATGCTTTTAACCACAAAGCTTTCATCCCTTTTATAACTTGTGGCGACCCAGATTTAGCCACTAGTAAAGCCATTATCCGCACATTAGCAGCAAATGGCGCAGATATTATCGAGCTGGGTATTCCTTTTTCAGATCCAACTGCAGAAGGACCAGTCATTCAAGAAGCGAATTTACGCGCTTTAAAAAATCAAGTAACCACAGATGATATCTTCCAAATGGTGGCAGAATTACGTCAAGATTTATCTGTGCCAATGGTGATTATGACTTATGCCAATGTGGTCTTTTCTTATGGTACCCAACGTTTCATCCAAAAAGCCCAAGAAGTCGGCATTGATGGTCTGATTTTGCCAGATGTGCCTTTTGAAGAAAAAGAAGAATTCAATCAAGTTTGCCAACAATATGGTTTAGCCTTTATTTCCTTGATTGCCCCTACTTCCCATGAGCGTATTGCAAAAATTGCCAAAGAAGCAAATGGTTTCTTATATTGCGTTTCTTCTTTAGGCGTGACCGGCGTTCGTAGCCAAATCAATACGGATCTTGGTAGCATGATTGCCGCTGTACGTAAAGCAAATCCAACTATTCCGGTGGCGATTGGTTTTGGCATTGCCACAAGTGAACAAGCCAAACAAATGAGTCAACTTGCAGACGGGGTCATCATCGGATCGGCCATCGTCAAACAAATTGGCCAACATAAGCAAAATGCTCCAGAAATTTTAGCCGAATATGCCAAAAGTATCGTCCATAGCATACAATAAACATGAAAGCAAAAAATCAGCGTGAAGCAACAAAACCTCACGCTGATTGATTTTTTATTTCATTTTTCGTCCTAAGTAAAATACGGGAACGCCTAGTAAAGTCAGTCCAATCCCGGTTAAAGCAAGCTGGGTTGAATAAACGATTGTCATTACTAAAATAAACCCACCACCGAATATCGCAATGAGTGGTAAAAATGGATATAACGGAACTTTATATGGTCTTGGTAAATCTGGTTGCGTCTTACGTAATACGAAAACTGCCGCAAAAATCAAAATGCTGAAAAACCACATCACAAAGACTAACATATCCGTTAATAAATCAAAATTTCCTAAACACATCATCACAATGGCAATGGCTAGTTGAAACAAAGCGGCGACGTACGGAATCGCAGTATGTTTAGAAAGACGTTTGAAATAGCGACTCAAAGGCAATTCATCTTCTTTCGCTAAAGCATAAGGCACGCGAATTCCGGTCATTGTATAGCCGTTTAGTGCCCCATATACCGAAATCAAAATTCCAATCGTCACTAACTTCCCTCCAAAACCACCAAACATTTGGATAGCTGCTAAATTAGCTGCATTTAAGTTACCTGCAATCTGTGTGACGGGTAAATTATTCAAGAAAGCCCAGTTAATCAACACATAAACTAAAGTTACAAAACTAAGTCCCAAGATAATCGCTTTAGGCAAATCTTTTTGCGGATGCTTCATTTCACCTGCGACATTTCCTACATTTAACCAACCATCATAGGCAAATAAAGTAGCTAGTAACGCAGCAGCAAAATTATGGGCAGCATTAGTTTGACCAAAAAAGCTTGCATCCACTAAAGCTATTTGCACCTGACCTTGTGTAAATAGCCCTGCTAGAATAATTAAACTAATCGGTAGCAATTTTACAATAAGTGTTACTGATTGCACATTAGCCGCTACCTTTGTGCCCAACAAGTTGATTCCTGTGACACTCGAACCCACCAAAATGGCTAACGGCAATAATACAGCAGGTGGCAAATGAAATAAATTGATACACTGGGTGGCAAAGATAATGCTTAATGCGGCAATATTTGCTGGAAAATAAACAATCATTTGCGCCCAACCAAGCAAAAATGAAGGCAGCTTACCATAGGCTTCCTCAATATAGCGCACCGCTCCACCAGTTTTTGGAATCGCTGTGGCCAATTCCGCAACCGTCAAGCCCCCACAAATAGTTAATATACCTGCCAAAGCCCAGGCAAATAAAGTAGCCGAGGCGTTTTGTGTATGATTGACAACACTGGCCACTTTGAAAAAGACCCCTGCACCAATTACTGTACCCATCACGGTCGATAAGGCACCTACTAAATTAATTTCCTTTTTTAAATGTTTTTTTTCCATCCATTAACCTCATATTTTCTAGATATAATGAAAGTATACAGAAAAAATTCACAAAAAACTATAGAGACTTATTTAAAAATCACTGTTTTCTTAAATGTTTCATAAAATTTTTCTCATGCTATAATAAAGGCAAAAATATCAAAACATCAAGGTTGCAAGCAATACTTTCCTTGATGCAATCTTAGCTTTCTACCATACTTTCTATTCTTATGATATCATCGATTGCGAGGAAGGATGAAAATGCAATTTGCTGAAAAAATCAAACAAATACGTACAAAAAATCATTTAACCCAAGAGCAATTTGCAATGCGATTGAATGTCACACGTCAAGCTGTTTCAAACTGGGAAAACAATCGAAATTTACCCGATATTCAAATGTTGATACTTATTACAGAAATATTCGATGTGACGTTAGATGAACTAATTTTAGGAGATGAAAAAATGAATAAATTGACAGAAAAATTAATAGAAGATACCAATCAAACAAAACGTGCAAAATTAAATTTAGCCACTACTCTTACCGGTACCATTCTTCTATTACTTGGTATTGTTTGTCTAGTAATCAAAGCTTTATCTGTAGAATATATCGATGCCCAGGGAATTTTACACGAAAATTTCTTCTTGCTCCCTATTGGATTTAGTTTACTATTTGCAGGCTGTATCGTATTTTTGGTAATCGGTATTCAATACTTGAAAGAAACAATATACAAACATCGAGCATAGCCATACCACTATGCTCGATGTTGCTATTAGAAATTCGTTGTATCTGGATCAGTAGCTAAACTCTTAACCCCTTGTAATGCATCCATCGCTGCCATATCTTGGGCATCAATCATGAAATCAAAGACTTGGAAGTTTTGCTCAATCCGTGATGGTGTAACAGATTTTGGTAATGGTAAGAAACCTTTTTGTAAGCTCCAACGTAGTAACAATTGTGGCACACTCTTTTGATATTTCGCCGCAATCTTTTCTAGCTCTGGTAAACCAATCAGATTCCCTGTGCCTAGTGGACTATAAGCTTCACTTAAGATGTTGTGCGCATTGTTATAGGCTACTACTTCTCTTTGTTGATCGGATGGATTAAGGTAAATTTGGTTCACAACTGGTTGAATCTTCGCTGTTTCAAGCAATGCGTCTAAATGGTGAGCTCTAAAGTTCGAAACACCGATAGATTTAATCTTACCTGCTTCAACTGCTTCTTCCATCGCACGCCAAGCTTCACTATTAACTTCTTGCCAGTTTTCACGAAAATGAACTGGATTTGGCCAATGAATCAAATAAAGATCAAAATAATCTAAACCTAAATTTTGTAGAGACTGATCAATGGCTTTTTTCGCTAATTCATAACCATGATCAGTGTTCCATAATTTTGTCGTTACGAATAAATCTTCACGTGCGACCCCACTTTTTTGAATGGCACGACCGACAGAAACTTCATTGCCGTAAATCATCGCCGTATCAATATGACGATAACCACTTTCTAAAGCTTTCAATACAGATTGTTCAGCCACCTGCCCATCCGGAGTTTGCCAAGTACCAAAACCTAGCACCGGGATTTCTTGACCATTTGCTAATTTGTAAGTTGGAATTTTACTCATAATATGTACCCCTCTTTATATATGTATTCCATTCCTAATTTTACAACTTATAAAGCGTTTTTTCACATATCTTGCTTAAAAAGCTTTAGCAAAATCTACTTTTCAATCGCGCAGAATCTATTTCATAAAAATTATTTTAAATAACTACATGTTTATAATTAGTATAAATAAAATAATTTAAATATGCACGTTAAATACACTAATTATAGTACATTATGAAAAATTTAATAATTCATATTTTTCCATATAACTATTGCAAAATAATTTTTACCGTGTATAATTTTAAACGAAATAATAATGAAAAGAGAAAAAATATGACTCGAAATACATCTTATTATGATAAAGAAGCCTACAAAGAACTAACGCATATACAGAAACTTCTATTAGCCGATGAGCCACTCACCGTCTCCAAAAGAATTCACGCGGCTAGACGTGGTCGCTTACAAGAACCATTCCTTACTGCAGACCAAAATCGTATGCCGAATTATTTCAAACGTTCCATTCGCCTATAGCTAAAAAAAGAGTCACCACTTTTAAATGGTTGACTCTTTGGATTATCTTCTATGATTTGATTGTTGCATCGTCATATAAGCGCGATATTTTTCATCTAATGTAGCAAGATCACTCTCTAGTCTTCCACGCTCTCTTGCATGAACACGCTTTGATACCGTCCATGATTTAGAAGTAGAATCCAATGTTAATAATTTTGCAAACTCAAAAGGTTGATTCTCAGCCTTTACTAGTGAATTTTCACTATCCAATGTAAAATATTGTACTTCTCGAATAGACTCCATACTAACCCCTCCAATACTCATTCCCACAACTATTATACAACTAGTTAATTGTAAAATACAAGGACTGAGCACCCATTTTATCAAAAATTTTTTTCATCGTTTCTATTTTAATAGAACGATTTTTATATCCATACGGATCATTAACATAAATATTTTCGCTATCCATGCCAGTAATAACAGCTGCGTGAATTTTTGGAGTAACCTTTATATTTCCATGATTTGTAGGCCAATCAATAAAATCACTATCTTGCAATTCAATAAAATCAACTGTTACTAAACACCAAATGGGAATGTCTTGTTGCACAAGCGAGACAACTTCATCAAACGTTATTTTTTCATCATGTACCATTACATCTTCATGCACAATTTTACGTGCAAGTTGAGCAATTGGTTCCACAAATACCCCCATCGCCCGGTTTCCTTTTTGAATATCTCCTACAAAACCAATTCTAGGATCTCCATATATTTGGTTATTTACACTAAATGGTTCATATTGAAGTTGGCTTGCTAAGACATTTTTATTCACATCATAACCATAATATTGAAGCAACATAGATAATGCAGTAACCTCACAACCATTTTCTAGTCTTTGACCTTCAAATTGGCTCTCCAACGGAACGTCCAATAAAATCGTTGAATAAGTAATATTTTGAGTAGAAAAATTAATCGTATGCGTTGCTTTTACTTGGCTTTTACTCGAAACATCGTCATTAAATAGACAAAATATGATTGTTAATACAACTATAAAAAAAGCAATAAATTTTCTTTTCAAAGATGCAGCCTCCTATTAATTGCCGTTAGATACAACTTTTGCAGTATGCATTTTTTGAATAATGATTTCAACACGACGATTTAGAAGTCTACCTTCATCTGTACTATTTGTTGCTTTAGGTTTATTATCTGCATATGCTTGAATAGCTACTTTGTTACTAGCTATCATATGATTGTTAACAAAATAATTCATAACTGAAATCGCACGTGCCGCCGACAATTCCCAGTTCGAAGCATATTTGCCATTCTCAGGTCGATTATCGGTATATCCTGCAATTATAAAATCCTGATCTAATCCTTTGAAATGGCTACCTACAATTGACAAGTTTTTCTGAACATCATCAGATAAATCAGCACTTCCTGGACTAAATAAGATTCGACTAGATAATGCAATATGAATCCCATCGGACTTTAAATCTATCGTAACATCATCAGCAATCTCAGTTTTCGATAAATCTTCATCTAATTGTTTTTGTAGTTTAGCTAATTTCTTATCTTCCAAGCGCATCTCTACAATAGCTTCTTTCGTTGCTTCTGATTCTGCTGTCTTTTCTTGAGTATCTTCTGGTAAATCAGGATCCACGGCTTTGCCAATTACTGCCGTTCCACTGCTTTGACCAACTCCAGCAAATATTTGCGTAAATTCACTTTTAAATTCATTAAATTTCGCCGTATCTACTTTAGCCATTGCAAATAAGACAATAAATAAAGCTAATAGTAGCGTCATCATGTCAGAGTAAGGGAGTAACCATGCTTCATCGACGTGTTCTTCATGTCTTTTTTTTCGTTTCATCGTTTAAACACCCTCTTAAATTAGGATTCTCTACGTTGGTTTGGCTCAATGATGCTGTTTAATTGTTTTTCAATATTTTTAGGTGAGTGGCCCGCCTGAATTGCCATCACACCTTCCAAAATGATCATCTTTTGCTGAATTTCCTCTTGAGATTTAGACTCCAAACGCGAAGCAAAAGGCATCATCAATACATATCCGAAGAAAATCCCATATAATGTCGCTACAAAGGCCGCTTTAATCATATGACCTAAAGCCTCAACATCACTTAAATTTCCCAAGGCACCAATCAAACCGATTACTGCCCCCAATACCCCTAAAGTTGGAGATGTTGATCCTAATGTCTTGAACATCTTAGCTGCTGAATGATGTCTTTCTTCAATTCCAGCAATTTCTGTCTCTAGAATTTCACGAATTTGTTCAGCATCAATTCCATCGACTACCATTTCTAAACCTTTTTTCAAAAACGGATCGTCTAAAGTATTTACATGTGACTCTAATGCAAGCAATCCATCACGACGAGCCATATTGGCCATTTCAATAATTGATTGAATTAAATCTGCATTATTCACTTCTCGATTATTAAACAATACTCCAAAAACTTTTGGTAGTCGCTTTATCTGTTGCATAGGATAAGAATTAAGTAAAGCTGCAATACTTCCACCAAAGATGATAATGATAGCGGCCGGATTAATAAGTACAGAAACATCCGCCCCTTTTACAATCATTCCTACAACCACAGATAAAAAACCTGCGATAATACCAATAATTAAAAAGATATCCATTTATAAATTTCCCCTTGTATTCTATATTCATATTTTTATTTATCGGTCAATATCAGTCAAAATTCAAGGGGATAAATAAAAATTATTGACAAACCATTATTTTTCAAAATTTATTCGTTCTTTTTTAGTTTTTCCCTTTAATTTTTATCCAACTATCCGATAATACATTATGTCAAGATGATAAGCATCTATGAAAATCTTGACAAGCATAAAACATATGCTTATAATGACTATGTAAACTTTTCATATTATGCCGTTTCAAGTTAATGTAAATTATCTTTTCCCATATTCCAATAAACGCACGTGTTTTACACGTGCGTTTATTGTTTTGCAAAAATTAATGATTTATTATTTATTTAGTTCGTTTATAATATAACTATTTTTTCGTATATATATTTTTTAAAATATTAATATTAAACATTTAAAAACTTCATCCGATGACTATTATATAACTAAATAAGGAGATTTTTTTATGATTGAACCCCACGCTTTTATACGAGCTCACAATGAAATTAGTACGGTAAAAACCTGTATGGAAAGTATTCAACCTGTCATCAAAAAGGTGTGATTGGTATCCATCCTTCAATAGACGGCTCGCCAGATGATGGTACGCATGACTTTCTAGCTAATTTTTGCCGTGAAAATCCTGGATATAAACTAATTTACTACCCATATCCAGTATACCCAGCCTCTCATCCAATTTATAAAAATTTATCTCAGGTACCTTTAGAGCAGCGACTGGATAGTTATTATAATGCAGTCCTAGCTGAAATACCTGAAAATGAATGGTTAATCAAAATTGATTGCGATCAAATCTATCATCCAACTATTCTTGCAGTATTATTAAGTAAAAATTTCGATGAAGATGTTTTAGTTTGGTTTGGACGCTATAATCTACACTACGATTTTGCAAGTAAACAACTCTTTAATATCACAAATTTTCCTATTTCTCGTCAAGAAGATTAATGGCTCATCTTTAATCAAGATTTACACTTCACCTTTTTGACAGGTGAAGAAGATGGAAAATTTTATGCTTGGGAATTCCTTGAAACGAGTTGAATACCCTATTTTTTCTTGGCATTTTCCATTTATTAAACTCCAGAGAAAACATGAAGACTATCAGCATAATGCATATCGACCTTATCATCACCCACACCTACCTGAAGTGATGACCTATGAACAACTCATTTTAAAAATATGTCAAAATTTTCAAGCTATATAAAAAGAGTAGGTGCTAACCCATTAGTCTCTCATAAAAAAGAGTAGATAAATAATCCGAATGTTCAAATTGATTTTATGAGTAATCAATTTGAACATTCGGATTTTCTTTGTTTTTTATTAATGCTGTATTTCATTATAAGGATTTTTTAGTTATCTTGCTAAAATACTTTTGAGGCTGACCCTACTGTGAATTATTATTTACAATATAAGTCCATTTTTGATTGTGATGCGATATTATTGATTGAATATCTATATCTTTAACAGACTTATTATTGATTACTAAGATTCCCCCAGGATTTAGTGCTTGAGTTAATTTTTCAAATGCTTGCATGGATAACGGGAAATCTATATTGGATATTATGTAATGATATGTTTTTTGTCCGATTTTTGATAGCAATTCTTCAATCAAATGATACGATTGATACTCATCTAGAAAAGCTATCATCTCAGGTTTATATAAACTTTTATGTTCAAAATGAGTCATTTTTACATTTTTACATGGAGTATTTTCTAATATTCGTCCTTTTAATTGGAATAAATCATCTCCATAACCTAAATTGATGCCTAACACACTCTGATCTTCGCTAAAAACATAATTCAAATCGTCAAACAACACATAATCATAGCAAACGCCATCACCCCAAGGATTATAGCCAAAATATTTTTCAAACGCTTTAATCCCCTCGACATAAACTTGTGATTTTTGATTAGATACTGTTACACTTCCGAAATGATGAACATAACTATCTTCTGCTAAAATACATTTCTTACCAGCTTTTCTCGCCACCATTGCCATTGTATCATCAGTAAACGCAACAAAACGCTCTTTGAAAAATGGGTAGCGATAACCTAAAAAGGTATAAAAGGCCTCTTCATCTGCTCTAGCCATTAACACTGGAGGATGAAGTCGCGCCCTTTGAATCCAGCGTTTAGGGTTACTTTGGTTATTTTTCGTCGCTGCAGCAATCATTTCATCATAATTATTATATTTTATGTCAATTGAGCTTAAATTGGCAATATTAGGACAAGCTGGCATAACACAAGCAATTTTAGAATCAGAATGTAAACAAGTCAATAAATTCTCAATGACATTCGGCATTAACAATACATCATTTGACAAAAACATGACATTTCGTCCTTCAACCACTCGTCCAAGAATAGACAGACTTTTATTATTCCTTACAAAATTGATTTGTTTCGTAGGGTGAATCGATTCGAAGTATTCCTTGGTGCCATCACTAGATCCATGATTTAATAAGATTAACTCATAATTTAAATCTTCTGGTAAATATTGAAATAAATGTTTTAAACAGAGCTGCGTGTACTCTAACTTATTCCAAGCAGCTACCAAGATAGTTAAATCATATTTTGCTTGACGGACATCAGGCAAGGGACATAAATAAGACATATCCTGCTGATAATATTGGTGCACCCTTTCTTTATCAGGATAACACAAACCCCAAAAGTATAAATCATTTAATATTTCGGCTAATAATGGAAGTAATTCATAGCGTATTTGTTGTACTTTTGAAGAAATAGACCTATTCGTTTTTACTATCTCAAAAAGTGAGACTTGCGTATTTTCGCAAAGAATATGTGCCGTAATTGCCTCTTCTTCTTTTGCTAGGAAGTCCAACACTTTTTGCATATTCGCTAAATCCTCTAATAACATGGGAGCGATTTCTGATGAAAACTTTCGCCAAGAGCATCCTTCCATTTGCCACGACTCAAATAAATTTTGGTATAACTGTAAATCTCGAATAACCGCTTTTGCTAATTCTGTTGATTGTATCACACTTTACACTTCCATCTGTTTCCAAGTAGCTAGTAATTCTTCAACCATTCCTTGAACTCTTTGAATAATCTCCGAATCCTTTTTCAAATTTGCTTGTAACAATTGGTTATTCATATATTCATATAATTGAATAAATTGTTTGGCTACATCGCCTCCAACTTCTTCATTAATACTATAACGTAACTCCGAAATAATATCTTGTGCTCTCACTAATTTATTATGTGCTAATGAAATATTTTCTTGTTCAATTGCCAAATTTGCTTGTTTTAAATTCTTAATACAACCTTCCATCAACAATTCCACTAATCTTTTAGGTGAAGCTTGCATCACTTGGTTTGCTAGATAATTACTTTGCATATTTTGATAACTCATCTGTCTTCCCCATTCTTAATAAGTTAATTCAATCCCCGAAAGTTCTTCTAAAGGAATGTATTGTTTTAATGCTTGATTACTTTGATTTAAGCGCGCAATCTCACGAGAAACCATTCCCTTATCTTCTTTTAATTTAGAAATAAAAGTTTGGTATTCTTGTATCACTTCATTCATTAATGCTAAATCATACTTTTTATTATCGAAAAGAGATAAGCGTTCAAATGATTGACTAACTTTTTCAAAAGCTGCTAACTTTGACTCTACATCATCCTGTTCATTCAGTTGTCTTAACGCTTGAAGTAATTTAGTTAATTCTTCATTCATTTTGCTTACCTCTTTTCATCTTATTTACCACTTGTTTGTACGCCTGCTTGACTCAAGAAATAACTCATTTGTTGTTCAGCTTTCATTAACGCTGTATCTAATTTGGTAAACATATTCACATAATAAGTACGTTTCGCTGAAATTTGGTCATCATAACGTGAAATTTGATTATTCAAATCTTTAATAAGCGAATCAAAACTATCGGTTCGACTCTTCAATAATCCCCGACTCACTTGTCCATTTTCACTAGTACTATCTTTTAGATATCGATTTAACAACTCTTTCATACTATCAGCATAACCGGTTGTTGCTGGTGAATTTGTTGTTGTATCCGCCTGTTTTCCAGAAAAGAATTCTTGAACAGCATTAGGATTTTCTTCGATGGCTTTTCTAAGTTTCGTTTCATCTAGTTTCATGACACCATCTTTATCAATCGAAATACCTATCTGACTCACACGCAAATCCGCATGGTTAGGGTTGGCTGTTCCTTGGTTACGTAATTGTCCTTGAAGGCGAACCATCAAAGAATCGCCTACTAATGCTCCTTGTTTATTCTTAGTAGTGGATGTGTCAGTAGACACTTTTGGCGTACCAACATCTAAAGAATCGCCAATGAATGAATAAGTGCTATTATATTGGGAAACAAGATCCTTAACAGCAGTCAGGATTTTATCATTATCATTTTCTAATCCTAAATGTACAACTGTATCTCCAGAAGTTACTTGTTTTAGCGTAATTGATACACCATCAATTTTATCAGAAACCACGTTGCTTTGACTTGTCATATCAATGCCATTAATATTAAACAGCGCATCTTTGCCTTGTTGTAGCTGAGCCTTCGAACTGCTAATACCTAAGCTATCGGTCAGTGCATTATCAACGATGCTAAGTGCTTTATCCCCTGTTTCTGTATTGCTTAAAACTAATCGACCATCCATAATGACCGCTGCCACACCAGACTCACTTGATTTTTTATTAATTTTAGTCGCAATCATCGCTAAACTATCTTCTGCTGTGATATCAAAATCAAAAGTTTTCGCCACACCTGTGCTATCTAATTTATTAGAATTAATCGTAAATGTTCCAGTTAAGCCTAATTCTTTTTTGGAATCACCACTAATTTTATTACCAATTAATCGCGTATGAGTAGCTAACTGGCTAACTTTTAAATCGTAATTTCCAGCGATAGATTTGCTATCACCTGAAATTGTAGCGATTTTGTCATCAGAAGAACTCGCCTTTTTAGATGTATAAGTCGATGCGTCCGTTAAATCATCTAATTTATTCATTAAATTACTCAAACGTGAACGCACATCACTATACGCCGCTTTTTGTGCTTCAATACTTGTGACTCTAGCTTGTGCACGTAATTTAGGGACAGATTCCGCTTCGATTAATTTATCAATCTGATCTGAGCCAATTCCACTATATTGTCCTAAAATACTACTTACACCTGAACTACTAGTAATTGTTGCCACTCTACTCCACTCCTATTCTAAATATTTTCGAATCAAAACTAAGCTTTCATCTGCTGGTACAATCTGTAAAAGCTCATCATAAACATTTTTGGCTTCAGCAATCTTTTGTTCGCTGATTAATTTTAATATATCTGCTTTAACTTTATCAGCTAAATGTGCTAACTCTTCTGTTACACTTTGCTGTTTTCGCAGTTCTCTTTGGGCTAAAGTCATCAATTTTTCAATCAATTCTTTTGCTTCTGGATAGATTTGCAAGCCCTGTTTTAATAATTGTAGGTATTCTACCAATTGTCCATTCTCTCGACAACTTAAAGCCTGACCTAGAATGGCCAACCAATGAAATTCATTTGGTAATAACATGACTTCTTTTGTAAACGTTTGTTCACTATATAATTGTACTACCAACTGCTGACCACTGAGCAAATAACTTTCTAAATAATTTTCTAACTCCATTGTTGTCATACTAGGTTTCAACAACATTTGTTTAAGTAACTGATAAACCAAATAAGTCCCAATGACAGTCCCATCTAAACTATCGGCCAATTGCTCGATAAATTTAGCCTCTTCATTGAAATCACCTTCAAAGTATAAATCAACAAATTTTGTAAATGTCTGAATTTCACCTAAATTAGCCGTTTCAAAGATAGAAAGTGGCGACTTACCTTGCTTAATCAATATAATCAAATAATCTTCTACCCCAGCCTCATAATAAGTGACTTTTTTCGGTCCTTGGCGGCCGATACAGACAAGGCGATGAGCACCTCGTCCGTGTGCAGGCGC
>NHCFJ05603__coassemble_737_pt1 | contig 25998 bp, 23 predicted proteins | sample NHCFJ05603__metabat2_high_PE_003 | metagenome-assembled genome bin NHCFJ05603 | reverse complement strand
GTGAATCCGCAAGTACGTCAGCATCTGAATCAGCGTCAACAAGTGCAAGTGAATCCGCAAGCACATCAGCGTCTGAATCAGCGTCAACAAGTGCAAGCGAGTCAGCAAGCACCAGTGCATCTGAATCAGCATCAACAAGCGCAAGTGAATCAGCATCGACAAGTGCGAGTGAATCCGCAAGTACGTCAGCGTCTGAATCTGCATCAACAAGTGCAAGTGAATCGGCAAGCACATCAGCGTCTGAATCAGCATCAACAAGTGCAAGTGAATCCGCAAGTACAAGTGCATCTGAGTCAGCAAGTACAAGTGCGAGCGAATCAGCAAGCACATCAGCATCTGAATCAGCGTCAACAAGTGCAAGCGAGTCAGCAAGTACGTCAGCGTCTGAATCAGCATCAACAAGTGCGAGTGAATCCGCAAGCACCAGCGCATCTGAATCAGCGTCAACAAGTGCAAGCGAGTCAGCAAGTACTTCGGCATCTGAATCAGCGTCAACAAGTGCAAGTGAATCGGCAAGTACGTCAGCATCTGAATCAGCGTCAACAAGTGCGAGTGAATCCGCAAGCACATCAGCGTCTGAATCAGCATCAACAAGTGCAAGTGAATCGGCAAGTACAAGTGCATCTGAGTCAGCATCAACAAGTGCAAGTGAATCGGCAAGTACTTCAGCATCTGAATCAGCATCAACAAGCGCAAGTGAATCAGCATCGACAAGTGCGAGTGAATCCGCAAGTACGTCAGCGTCTGAATCTGCATCAACAAGTGTAAGTGAATCAGCAAGTACATCAGCGTCTGAATCTGCATCAACAAGTGTAAGTGAATCAGCAAGTACATCAGCGTCTGAATCAGCGTCAACAAGTGCAAGTGAATCGGCAAGTACTTCAGCATCTGAATCAGCGTCAACAAGTGCAAGTGAATCGGCAAGTACTTCAGCGTCTGAGTCAGCATCAACAAGTGCAAGCGAGTCAGCAAGTACTTCAGCATCTGAATCAGCGTCAACAAGTGCAAGCGAGTCAGCAAGCACATCAGCGTCTGAATCAGCATCAACAAGCGCAAGTGAATCAGCAAGTACTTCAGCATCAGAATCAGCGTCAACAAGTGCGAGTGAATCTGCAAGTACTTCGGCATCAGAATCAGCGTCAACAAGTGCAAGTGAATCCGCAAGTACGTCAGCGTCTGAATCAGCATCAACAAGTGCAAGTGAATCAGCAAGTACTTCAGCATCTGAATCAACGTCAACAAGTGCAAGTGAATCCGCAAGCACCAGCGCATCAGAGTATGCGTCAACAAGTGCAAGCGAGTCAGCAAGCACCAGCGCATCAGAATCAGCATCAACAAGTGCGAGCGAATCAGCAAGTACATCTGTGTCAGAGTCAGCAAGTACAAGTGCATCAGAATCAGCGTCAACAAGCGCAAGTGAATCAGCAAGTACAAGTGCATCTGAATCAGCGTCAACAAGTGCAAGTGAATCGGCAAGTACATCAGCGTCTGAATCTGCATCAACAAGTGTAAGTGAATCAGCAAGTACATCAGCGTCTGAATCAGCATCAACAAGTGCAAGCGAATCAGCAAGTACATCAGCATCTGAATCCGAATCACTTAGCTTGAGTGAATCAACTTCAAGAAGTATTGCAGGTTCAATTTCAATCAGCTTGAGCGAATCAGCAAGCATCAGCGCATCTGAATCAGCTTCACTTTCTGCTTCAGCAAGCACAACGACATCAGCTTCAGCAAGCGAGTCGACAACAGAGAATGCATCGACTTCAATTTCAAGAAGTGAGTCAGCGTCGACGAGTGCAAGCGAATCATCAAGTACTTCAGTATCTGAATCAGCGTCAACAAGTGCGAGTGAATCAGCAAGCACAAGCGCATCTGAATTAGCATCGACAAGTACGAGTGAATCAGCAAGCATAAGCGCATCTGAATCAGCTTCACTTTCTGCTTCAGCGAGCACAACGACATCAGCTTCAGCAAGCGAGTCGACAACAGAGGATGCATCGACTTCAATCTCAAGAAGCGAGTCAGCATCAACAAGTGCAAGCGAATCAGCAAGTACTTCAGCATCGACAAGTGCAAGCGAATCAACAAGCATCAGCGCATCTGAATCAGAATCACTTAGCTTGAGTGAATCAACTTCAAGAAGTATTGCAGGTTCAATTTCAATCAGCTTGAGCGAATCAGCATCGACAAGTGCAAGCGAATCAGCAAGCATCAGCGCATCTGAATCAGCTTCACTTTCTGCTTCAGGAAGTACAACGACATCAGCTTCAGCAAGTGAGTCGACAACAGAGAATGCATCGACTTCAATCTCAAGAAGCGAGTCAGCGTCAACAAGTGCAAGTGAATCAGCAAGTACATCAGCATCTGAATCAGAATCACTTAGCTTGAGTGAATCAACTTCAAGAAGTATTGCAGGTTCAATTTCAATCAGCTTGAGCGAATCAGCATCAGCTAGTGCGAGTGAATCAGCAAGTATCAGCGCGTCAGAGTCAGCATCAACAAGTCCAAGCACTTCGTCGTCGCCAAGTCATTCTAATCATCAAGGTAACAAGATGATGAATCTAGACAACAAGCCTCAACATTTACCTCAAACAGGTCAGAATCGTTTAGCTCAAACAGCAAACAAACATCTGCCTCAAACAGGTACAAACAATCAAAATGAAAATATGAACGCTCTTGGGGCTGGATTGTTAGGATTAGGCGGTCTGCTTGCTTTATTCAAACGCAAAAAAGATCGTAGTAAAAAATAAATCTTAGTGTAAAAAATCTATTCGGGTCATAAGAGGCTCGAATAGATTTTTGCTTGTGTGTGAGAGTTCTTTGCAAATGGAAATGGTGACTGTTTGGGTTGGCAGTCGTGATTACTGATAAATATTTGTAAACTATGTTATAGAAACGATATTCGTTAACTAAAGCGCCATTGTTATAAGTGAACAAGGATGCGTTGTAAAATCTGAAAGGTGGTAGGCTATTGGAATATCCTGTGAATATGTTTTTGTTAAAAATAGAAAATTAAGGATGAACAGTTGTTTTGATTTGTATGTGATTGAAAATATGTTATAATATATCGGATGAGAGGGAGATTAGTTATCATGTAATGCTGTGGAAAGTATTTTGCTTATGCAGTGAATGAAATGAGGGAAAAGAGTGAAGTACAAAAGGATCATTGTTTTGTTGATAGGATTTATGTTAGGTGTTCTGTTCATAAATCAAGGGGTATATGCTGAAACCATCGATACACGGCGCTGGCAAACGAATTTGTTAGAAGACACCAAACCTGTATCGATTGTTTCTATGCCTGGAACCCATGATAGCGCTGCATATACTGGAACTTTTTCATGGGTAAGGACGCAAGATAATACGATTACCCAGCAATTAAACCGTGGGATTCGATACCTGGATTATCGAGTGTCTCAGTCAGGTGAAGAACTGTATATGTATCATGGAAAATTTAATGTTGGAAATGGCAAAACCTTGACGGAGCATTTTCGTGAGGTTGCGCAATTTTTAGATCAGAATCCCGGCGAGTTTGTTTTGATACGTATAAAAAAGGAAAATGACGCCCCAAAAACATATGAAGAATATCTACAATTACAAGGGATGGTCATGCAATCAATTGCTTATTCAGGATTGGCAGATAAATGTTATCAAAATTTATCCGGTATTGCGCCCACTGTAAAGGATGTTCGTGGCAAAGTGTTGATTTTAGATGATTTTCTAGGGGGTATGCTAGAAAGTATTGCGGCTTATCACTATCCAACGCTGGCTATTCAAGATCATTATGATAATGTTTCAACCAGTCAAAAATTGATAGATGTGACCGCACAGATCGCTGAAGCAGAGACGAACGAGGCGCGGTTAACACTTAATTATCTTTCACATACTTATCGTGCTAGTACACCTTATACACTTGCACAGGAAATGAATCCGAATGTTGCGTTGATACTAAAAGGGGCCAACCCACCGTTTTACAATGTAGGGACGTTAATTATGGATTACCCAACGGATGATTTAATTAAAGAGATTATCCAAGTGAATCTTCATTCGTCTGCTTTGTATCAAGTGTATAATCAGTATTTAACGGCAGTGGATAATGTAGCGATTTCCAATCAATTGGCTGATAAGAATAAAGACGGAATTGTGGACAAGCAAGAAATTTTAGAAGTTGAACAAGATATTCAATTGTCGAATGAACAGAAAAAGAAATTAGAAGCAGCTCTTAGTGAGTTTCCTAAAGATAATGTTGTTTATAGCAGAATGACTTATGCTTTCAAGATGCATCCTATTCCTCCGGCAGTGGAAAGTTATGATTTGCAGCTACTAAGAAATCAAATCGCAGCGCTTCAACTCCAAGTGGATGACTGGTTAAAAGAGAAACAATCAGTCAGTGATGAAGAATTAATCAATCATGAAGCGGCCGAAAAGTTGAATGCTTCATTGGCGAAATTACAAGAAAGTGCTCAGCGTATACAAGAATCGATTCTTGCGTTACCAGATAGTCTGGCTAAACAGCAATTACAGGAACTTTTTGGTGAAATTGTATTCCCTTCAGAGGTAGCTGGATTTGATGTGACGGCAGTTTTAGCGGCTATTGATACGGCCAAGGAATTACGACAAAAAGCACAGGACTACCGCGATCAACTTGTTAAGCAAGATACGATTTCGGAAAATGAGAAACAACAGTTAGATGAAATGAATCGCCAACTTCTTGTAGCTAAGGAAAAGGCGGCAAACTTATTGACATCCGTTCCACAAAGTAAATTTAAAGCGAATCAAGCGTCCGAATTAGCAGAAATTGTCCCTGTGGATCCAGTTACAACCAAAGATAAGGATCATTCTTCAGGGGAAGTAGTGGATACTATGGTGCGGCCCCCACTGCGTTTTGGTTGGCCGTTGGTTTTGCTTTCCATTGGAATCGGGACTACTTTACTTTTAGGAAAATTGATTTTGAAAAAGTTGATGTACTAATACTATGTTCGTTCAAAAGTTTTAAAAAATGAACGTGATAATGAGACCGCTGTTCTAATGATTTTAAAATTTACTCACGGAAAAGTCATAGCTTTTGAACGCTGTTTCGTATAATATTTTCATTGCAGCTCAGGTTCATTTCGAGTTCATATATTTGACAAAATCCTCGATATAGCGTAAAGTATATTCGAGGATTTTGTTTTTTATTTTTTGGATTTATAACTATATAAACGAGTGTCATAATAGTTTTGATTGTTGATTTAAGTTATTTAAAAGAAGGGAGATACCATGAGAGACAGATATCGTAAGGCACTTATTTTTGGCGGTGTTTTTTTTACTGGTATGATGCTTTCTAGTGTCGTTTTAGCGGATACTTCGTCAACGCCTGCTTTGGAAATGAGCCAGTTCTATAAGGCTGATACGGATGGAGACGGGATTATTGATATGTATGATACTGAGCCCGATAAGTGGAATATCAGTGATCGCGATTTACGCTTTTTTATGGAGTTATCTTACCGGACGAGTGCAGAGATTCTGGCGATTTTTGATGATAAAGATGAAAATGCGATAAATCAATTCAATATCAATAAGTTAGCGGGAAATGCAGATGTTCATGAGTTAATCAACCATTGGATATTTGATGGACAGATTAATGAGCCAGATGGTTTTTCGGTGAGCTTTTTTAGAAATGGTAGTCAAGTCGTTGTCGCTTTTCGCGGAACCAATGACAAATCGGACTATGATGATGATATTGCTTTGATGATGGCTACACAACCTGGACAAGTAAAGAATCTGACCGAAGTTTTAAACCGGATGCAGCAAGAAGGGTATACTGAGTATTATTTGACGGGGCATTCATTGGGTGGGTATCTCGCTCAGTATTTTGCTGCGCGTGATTTAATGAACAATCCGCAGTATATTCATTCGGCAGTATTTAATGCGCCAGGAATTTCCTCTTCAGCTTTTTCGGGAGCTGAACATCGACAGACAGCGAAGAATAAAGATGAATTAGTCAAGTTACGTTATGACTTTAATTTTGATACCCGCTATCCTTTAAGTGAGTATAAAGCACAGGCGTATAGTATTCATGGCGATACCGTGGGCAGTTATAATTACTATGCCAATACCCAGTGGTTCAATAATATCTCAGGAAATGGGACACACTCTAGTACTGGTTTTGTGGCTGCTCAGGCGGATAGTACTTATCGGAAATATTTTTCGGTTGGTTATCGTTTGGACAAACCATTCCTCACACTGGATAGTGATGGTGATAAAATTTTAGATGTGGATGAATTACATATCGGTACAGACATATCAAAAGTGGATAGTGATGGTGATGGTTATTGGGACTATATCGAGTTGCTGATGGGAAGTGACCCACTTTCACGAACAAGCTATCCATCATTTAATCAATTATATACTGCTTTACCGACTAAAAATCTTGCAGTGCAACATCCAAGCGAAGTTACCGAGGCGGCGTTACTTGCATCAGTTTTTGCGGGGCCACGTCAAGAACTTCAGAATTTGACGAGTCAATTTCCTAAGCATTCAAATGAGGAAGTGACCTATCAATTTTTGAATCTCCCAAAAGACTGGTCGAAATTGCCAGCATTCTATGATTTACAAGTGCAAGCAACTTATAAAGATGGCTCTAAGTCGGATGTATTTCCATTGAGAGTGATTATTCATGACAATGTAAAGAATAAGATGGCGGACTATGAGCAGTTAGCCATTCAAAATTGGACGGGTTATGAAGGAGATAAGTTCGATTTACTTGCCCAAATTGGCGATAATACCAATGTGAAATCCAAAGAAATCGTCCAGACAGTATCGACAGACAAAGCAGGAGAATTTATCGGTAAAGTCAAAGTGACATTTACAGATGGTTCGAGCCGTGTGGAGGAAATTTCGGCCACTGTCAAAAAACGTGAAACGCCAAATATCCCTTCGCTACAAGCAGTTGTTATAAACAAATCTTTGAATGAAAAAAGTAGTATGCAAACTATTTTCGATTCATTAATTGCACTGAATCATTTAGATAAGGACCAAGTACGTTTGTCCGCTGATGAAGAAAAATATCGTGAGTTGCTTGACGGTACAAAAGTTAGCGAAGATATGTCCATGCCGATCGTTGTTGAATTTCTAAACGAATCAAAGGACCAAGTGATTCAAAAAGTTGAAACAAAAGCAATCTTCAATATTCGCGATATTCCTGATACAGGTGTTCAAACTAAAGAGCATTCCTCAGATATCATCCTATTAGCAGGGATTCCTTTTACTTTTGTTTTATGGTATATTTTTCGTAAAAGAATACGCCAGCGAATCTAAATGAGACATTTATAAAGCAATGAAATCTAAACACATACAATAATAAACCAAAAGTCGCTAGAAGTTACCACAACACACTAGCGACTTTATTAATTAAGGTCGTGAAGCAGCTCGCTTAGACATGAAGAAATTCGTGTTTACCCACCGATGTGAAAATCAATCACATTTAAAGATTTTCACAATCGGCGGGGCGAATTTCACAATGTCTAGCTGCTGAACGCCGAGAAACAAAGATGTGAGGCGGGTCGGTCAACTCCAAGCAGCTAAGTTTTCCGGAATGTCGGGAAAGTCCGAGAAGTAAATACTTTCCCAGACGGACTGGCTTATACGCCGAAGTAGATAGTCGCCGAACACAGATTAATTAAGGTCGCAAAGCAGCTCGGTCAAAGTGTAAGTTTGGAGTCATTGCTAATGAATCGCCATAGATGAAGCTCGTTTGCATGTTAACATAAAATAAGAAAGGAGTGTAAAAATGAAAGTAAAAGAATATGCTGAAGTATACCAGATTTCGATTGCGAATGTGTACAAAATGATTAAATCAGGAGAAATTAAAGCGGTTAAAAATGCGCGTGGTCATTATGAAATCGAGACCGAACGAATCATTTTTCCATATATAAAAGATAGTCTCAAGGAACGTCAAGCGATTGAAGAAGATATAAAAAAATGTAACGAGTTATTAGCGCAACAGCTACAATTAAATCTTGCTTTCAATAGGCTAGTGGATGTACAAGATAGACAAGAAGGTAAAGTACAGGTTTGTCCAGTGAATGCAAATGTCATCTTTCAACAATCAACCATTGCACAATACTTGCATTACAAGCTCCAACGTTTTGATGTGAAAATGAAACCGATTAAAGATAAATATGATTTTTTACAAATGTTGCTTAAAGATATTCCTGTTGAACAATTTAGACCAGCTAATTCTACCATCTCTGTATATTTCGAAGTATCATCCAATATTTTACCTATATTATTAAACCGTTTGATGGAACAAAATTGTGCATTTCATTTTACCATTCAAGATTTATCAGCACTTTCTACTTTAAAAGTCCGTGTATCCGATCATTTGCCTTCAACAGGTAAGTCACAAGAACATCTACTTATTCAATTTCCAAGTAGTTTTACGAGTAAGGGAGATTTTGATAGTCAAGTGCAAGGCCTGAATCAATTTGAAGAAATGCAGATGATTATTGGCGAATTAAAAGCGATGCATCAAAAGAAGAAGGTTTTATGGCAAGAAGCAGATCGTAAAAAGTACTTTGGTTTAGTGTTACAATTAAAAACCTTGCCGATTGATTCATTGAATGCAAAAGATCAGAGTTTCATTCAGCATGTTTATAAAGATACAGGTGGGTATTTAAGTTAAGATTTATGAATTGATGGAATCTACTTGGAGGCGAAATATGAGATTAGGAAAATTACTTGAACAACGCCTACAACTCTCACGAAAAGAATTGAAGCGGACATTTGCCAGAGGGATAGTGAGGATAGATGGCAAAGTAGAGTATTGTGAGACCAGAAATGTGGATAGTCAATTGCACATCATTGAAGTAGAGGGCAAAATGTTACAAACTTCGGAAGTGTATTATTTGCTCAATAAACCAGTCGGCGTTGTGACAGCCAATAAAGATTCGGCACATGATACGGTTTTTGACTGTTTACAAAAAGAGGATTGGCGCGAGGATTTATGTTTTATTGGCCGGCTTGATCGCAATACAGAAGGTCTGTTGCTACTTACCTCCAATGGGCAGTTAGCTTATGATTTATTGCAACCTGGTAAAAAAGTGAGTAAAGTCTATGAAGCCTACTTAAAAGAACCAGCCGAGATAGAAGATATTGCAAGATTTGAACAAGGAATTCGGTTTTTAGATGGGACTTTGTGTAAGCCAGCGAAATTAACGATTTTACCGGATAGCCCCCATCATGTGTTACTTGAAATCCATGAAGGCAAGTTTCACCAGGTAAAGAAAATGTTTCTTGCTGTGGGGAAAAAAGTGGAAAGGTTAAAGCGTGTTTCTTTTGGGCCTTTAGTATTACCGACAGATTTGCCAAGTGGGGCCTATCGCAAGTTAACCCTAGAAGAATTAAGTCGATTAAAGGAGTATTTTAGATAATGAGAGATAATACGTTATTGTTTGATGTGGATGATACGATTCTTGATTTCAAAGCTGCAGAATTGGCTGGCTTAACTAAGTTGTTTGCCAATCATCGGACGCCTGGATGGAAGAATTTACAGATAAAAAACGATGTGTGGATTATTTATTAGGATATGATTTATACACCAGTTTACAAAAAATAGGTTTCTATTCGTTTTTTTCAAAGGCATGCTAAATAAAACCTTGATTATTGGACGTTTATTTTTTGTACTTTGAGGGACTGGACTCAAAGCATCAAAAATTTGTTCCTCAAGTATGATACGGCATAAAGCGTATTTGTGCGCACTTGTCGCTTGAGGTGCTAAAGCAGAAAAATTCCTGTCGATAAGCGGTGAAATTTTAGTTAAGCAATACGTGAAGTTAATCAAAAAATTTAATCCTTCAATTTCTCGATAATTGCGTACCTGATAACTACCAAATGACCAAAATGTTTTGATTAATTGACAAAAATAATTTTGTAAATCATAATTGTAATACAAGTAATACGAAAGAAGGTATAACCATGGGTACAATTTCTTTAAGAGTTAGTGAAGAAGATTCAAAATTAATTAGAGACTATGTTACTACAAATAATTTAAACCTGTCCCAATTTGTTCGTGAAGCAATTCTAGATAAGATTGAGGACGATTTGCAACTAGATGAAGAACGAATTTTGTTAGCAAGAGAAAAGGCTAAAACCGAAAAAAGATATGACCATACAGAAGTTTGGAAAATGTTAGGTATCTAATATGTATAGAGTAGAGTTTACTGAATCAGCAACAGAACAATTAAGAAAATTAGATAAACAGACAGCACGTATTATCAAAAATTGGGTAATTAAAAATCTCGTTAGTACACTCAATCCACGACTTCAGGGGAAACCTTTGAAGGGAAACTTAAAAGGAATTTGGCGATATCGTGTTGGTGAGTATCGTCTACTGGCCGAAATTGAGGATGATGTTGTTACTATACTTATTTTTGAAATTGAACATAGAAAAAAAGTCTACAAAAGAAAATAAGTAGTTTAAAATGGCCAATATCGTTCATTAACGAAAGAAGAATTGCTAAGTTTAAAGGAGTATTTTAGATAATGAGATATAATACGTTATTGTTTGATGTGGATGATACGATTCTTGATTTCAAAGCAGCTGAGTTACAGGGCTTATCCAAGTTGTTTGGCAATCATGGCTATGAATTAAGCGATGAACTTCTAAACAGTTATCAAACCTTAAATCAGCAATTATGGAAAGATTATGAGGAAAATAAACGCACGCGTGAAGAAGTGTTAAATACGCGTTTTGGCTTATTTTTCGAACAGCTAGGTAAAAAAGTGGATAGTGCGGCTGTAGAAAAAGAGTACCGACAATATTTAAATCAAGGGTCTCAGCGCTTAGGAAATAGTTTAGCCATTGTTTCTGATTTGGCAAAGAAGGCGGATTTGTATGTTGTGACAAATGGTGTGGCTAAAACGCAGTATCAACGGTTAGAGGCTGCCCAATTATTGCCGTATTTTAAAGAAATCTTTGTCTCTGAAACCATTGGATATCAAAAACCACGCATTGAGTTTTTCCAACACGTGTTTAACAAGATTGCACCTGTGGATTTGGAAAAAACAGTCATCATTGGAGATTCTCTTTCGTCAGATATTCAAGGTGGAAAAAATGCCGGTATTGATACGATTTGGTTAAATGCCAATCAGCAAAAGGCAAATATCCAGCCAACACATACAATTCAAACATTAGATGAGATTTATCAAATATTATAATAGAGAACCAGTCCGTACGTTGGGCTGGTTTTTTTAAAAAGAAAAAAGCCTGAATGAATCAAGCTTTTTGGAAATAAGTAGCAACCTTTGTATTAATCAAATCAATTGCGACATGATTTTCGCCACCTTCAGGGACAATCACATCAGCATAACGTTTAGTTGGTTCGATAAATTGGTGATACATCGGTTTAACGACTCCTAAATATTGCTCAATCACAGAGTCTAGGGTACGGCCGCGTTCAACCATATCACGCTTAATTCGGCGGATGATGCGAATATCGTCATCGGTATCCACATAAATTTTAATATCCATTAAATCACGCAAACGTTTATCTTCCAATATCAAGATGCCTTCTAAAATAATAACTTCTTTAGGTTCTTGGATAATTGTTTCAGTACTTCTAGTATGAGCGACATAGTCATATACTGGTTTTTCAATTGTTTCGTAGTTTAAAAGTTTTTCTAGATGTTCGATTAAAAGGTCTGTATCAAATGCAAAAGGATGGTCATAATTTGTTTTTAATCGTTCTTCAAAGGTTAGATGACTTTGATCTTTGTAATAAGAGTCATGCTCTAACATCATAATTGAGTGATTGGGAAAATGATTATAAATGGCTCGACTGACACTTGTTTTTCCACTTCCTGAACCACCACTTACTCCAATAATGATCGGCTTTTTCTTAGACATTTTATTACCTCTTTCACGCTTTTTACACTGCCTTTAATTATAATGAAAATTGTAGTAAAAAGCTAGTTAAAAACAAGAAAAAAGTTCGGCAATTAAAGAAAGTGGTTTCGTTCTATTGTTTTTCTAGCAAATGTGAAAGATTTATGGTAAATTAAAAGCATGCGATGAGCCGAATGCTATTGATTTAGCAGACGCAGCCAGCAACACATATACTGCCGGATTGCAGGTGTTGGAGATTTCATTGTGGATAAGGAAATCTCGGCTAATTTTCTAGTTCTGGGTAGCCTACCTCTGATTGATGGGGTAGGTTTTTTTGTTGAACAAATGATTAGTTCACGGAAATAATTTCAAATTGTGTAAACACTCAACAGCATTCAATAGTTATAATTTTTCCATGACTCGATTTGAAAATCATTGGAGTAGGATACTCATTAGCAGCTCGATTTTTCAAAACGGTTGAACGCAATAAAATATAAATGATTGTCCTCGTTTCTTTATATTTGGATCGTTGTGTGGTAGATGATTAGAGTTAGTTTTCATTCAAAAATGTTCGGTGCGATTTTTATGGAATTAAAGTTGCTGCTTTGTGTGGTGAATGGAGGAATATGGTATAATTTGCTTAAGAATAGAACCAGGGAATGGGGAATGTATGATGCGGATTGTGATTGATGGCGATGGTTGTCCAGTCAAGGAAGAAGCCATGAGCCTAGCTGCTAACTTTGATTTGCCAATTTTAATTGTAACAAGTGTTGCGCATTATACGACAAAAGAGTACCCTAGTTATGTTCAATTTGTTTATGTTGATAAAGGAACGCAGCAAGCTGACTATGCAATTATGAATCAGTTAAAAACGGATGACATACTGATTACGCATGATTATGGCTTGGCTTCGATGGCGATGAATAAATGTTTGGCTGTTTTTCATCATTCAGGAAATCAATATTTGCCAGAAACGATTGATTTTTTACTCGAGCAACGGTATCTTTCTGAAAAGATGCGAAAAGCTAGGCTGAAAACAAAAGGTCCTAAAACATTTACACAATCTGGCCGGGCATTTTTCACAGTGAATTTACGTAATTTTTTATTGTCCGTGATAAATTAGGTTAATTTTTACGAGTTTTCTATATTTTTGCTGGAATTTGTGATAGAATAGCCAAGAGCAAAGCGTTTTTAGCAATACACCAGATTAATAGGAGGAAATTTTTGTGAAGATCACATTACTATATGGTGGACAAAGTGCTGAACATGAGGTTTCGATTTTGTCAGCATTTTCCGTCTTAAACGCAATTTACTATGATTATTATCAAGTTCAATTAGTGTATATTACCAAAAATGGTCAATGGGTAAAAGGACCGTTATTAACTCAAAAACCTGAAAGCCAAGAAGTCTTGCACTTAACTTGGGAAGGTGAAGGTAAAACGGGTCAAATTATCAACCCTGGTGCGATTAAAGAAGAAGGGACAATTGTTTTCCCACTTTTACATGGACCAAATGGCGAAGATGGGACGATTCAAGGATTTTTAGAAACTTTGAAGATGCCTTATGTTGGTACAGGGGTTCTTGCCAGTGCGTGTGGTATGGATAAAATCATGACCAAATATGTCTTACAAGCAGGGGGCATTCCACAGGTGCCTTATGTTCCAGTGTTGGCCATGCAATGGAAACAAAATCCACAATTAATCTTTGAACATTGCGAAGGTTCCTTATTATATCCAATGTTTGTCAAACCGGCGAATATGGGTTCAAGCGTGGGGATTTCTAAGGCCGAAAACCGCGAAGAATTAGAAGTAGCTTTAAATGAGGCCTTCTTGTATGATACACGAGTGATTATTGAACAAGGAATTGAAGCCCGTGAAATCGAAGTCGCTGTTTTAGGAAATGAAGATGTTCGTACAACTATGGCGGGTGAAATTGTTAAAGATGTCGCTTTTTACGATTATAATTCAAAATATATCGACAATAAAATTGTGATGCAAATTCCAGCAGAAATACCTGATGAAGTGCAACAAAAAGCACAAGAATATGCCAAGAAAGCTTATACTATGCTTGGTGGCTCAGGATTAAGTCGTTGTGATTTCTTCTTAACCAATAAGAACGAATTATTCTTAAATGAATTAAACACAATGCCTGGATTTACGCAATTTAGTATGTATCCTAGCCTTTGGGAAAAAATGGGCTTACCTTATGGCGATTTAATTGAAGAGTTGATTCAATTAGGTTTGAACCGCTTTAACCAACGTCAAACCTTAATTACAGAAGCTCCCGATGGCGATAAATTGTAAAATCAATATCCCTAACACCTTTGCAGCCATCATGCAGAGGTGTTTTTCGTTGAAAGTTAGTAGGTGAATATTGAGTACCCTTGATAGATTGGAGACAAAGAAAAATGAAATTAACAATTAAAGAAATAGCACAAGTCTTAAGTGTTTCTGGCATAGTAGATGAGCGAGAAATTTCTAGCGTGGAGTTTGATAGCCGTAAAATTGAAAAAGATGGTTTATTTGTGCCACTTCCTGGAACGCGTGATGGTCATGATTTTGTCCATGCAGCAAAAGAAAATGGCGCGATTGCTACATTATGGCAAAAAGATAGAGTAGAGGTACCGAGTGATTTAGTGGTTCTACCCGTTGCAGATGTCACGAAAGCTTTTCAGACACTTGCACAGTATTACAAACAAAAAATCGGCCCAAAAACGGTGGCGATTACTGGTTCAAATGGGAAAACGACCACCAAAGATATGACGGCCAGTGTATTAGCACAAAAATATCGTACCTATAAAACCCAAGGAAATTACAATAATGATTTAGGTGTACCTTATACGATGCTCCATATGCCAGATGATACAGAAGTGTTAATCTTAGAGATGGGAATGGATCATGCAGGTGAAATTCATTTTCTAAGTCAATTAGGGCAACCAGATGTGGCGGCTATCACTTTAATTGGAGAAGCACATTTAGAAAATTTAGGTTCACGGAAAAATATTGCTAAAGCGAAAATGGAAATTGTGGATGGTCTTGCGAAAGATGGTGTGCTTTTTGTGCCAGCAGATGAACCTTTACTAGCAGACTTGATTGCACCGATTAGCCAAGAAGTACAAACATTTGGCTTGGCACAAGGCGATTTACAAGCAACCATTATAAATGAAACCAGTGAAAGTACCTCTTTTGTTGTCAATGAAGAAACTTTTGTCATTCCAGTTTTAGGTGGGTATAATGTTAAAAATGCTTTAATTGCTTATGGCGTAGGTCGTTATTTAGGACTTTCCAGCGAACAAATCAAAAATGGTTTGGCTCAAGTGGAATTGACTAAAAATCGCACACAGTGGTTACAAGCGAAAAATGGGGCAAAACTCTTAAGCGATGTTTATAACGCCAATCCAACAGCTATGCGTCTCGTACTTGAAAGCTTTGGTCGACTGACTTTACCAGGTCGCCGAATTGCGGTTTTGGCGGATATGTTGGAATTAGGTCCGGATAGTTTAGCGATGCATGCAAGTATGGCTGAAGCAATTGTTGACCGTTACGATTTTGTCTATCTTTATGGCGAACAAATGCAAGCACTAGCCAATCGTCTAACTGAATTGAATGTGCCGCATGCTTACTTCATCCCAGCACAACGTCAAGCCTTTTTAGAACAAGTGCAACAAGAAATCCAACCAACAGATAGCGTCATTCTGAAAGGAAGCAATGGCATGCAGTTATCTGAATTAGTCGCTCTTTTAACTGAATAATCAAAATACGCTCTAGCTATAATGCTTAGGGCGTTTTTTTATGCTTTCAATGCGTGAAGATCATCAAAAATAGGTAGGTGTGTTATAATTAAAGAGAAGAAAATGAGAGGTGATGCGCGTGAAATCAATCGTAATTACAGGTGGTGCTCGTGGGATTGGCCGTGCTTTGGTTCAACACTTTGCAAAGAATTGACAAGTTTTTGTCATGGATATTGATGAAAAGGCTTTAGCTGATTTATGGCAGAATGTGGGCGAAAATGTGCATGTATTTACTGGAGATTTGGCTAACGAAGAGGATTTGGCACAGTTTGTAGATTTTGTCTTGACTCAGTCGGAAAAAATCGATGCCTTTATTCATGATGCCGCGATTGATCGTAAGGGACTGCTTTCGGGTGCGAGTGCGAAAGATTTGTTGGCGGTGTTGAAGGTGAATGTAGTTGCAGGTTATGCTTTGATGGCGGCTTTTCAAAATCATTTTACACAAGAGGGAGCAGCAATCTTTTTATCCTCTACGCGAAATCATCAAAGCATGCCAGATAATGAAACCTATGTGACTTCCAAAGGAGCGATTTTATCAATGGTGCATGCTCTAGCCAATAGCTTAGCAGGAAAGGTCCGCGTGAATGCGATTAGTCCAGGTTGGATTGAGACCAGAGATTGGCAATTTCCAAAAGAAGCAGTTGTGCTCTCTTATGAAGATCATGCGCAACAATTAGTGAGACGAGTAGGTGTACCAGCCGATATCGTGGCGATGGCGGAGTTTTTACTCGATGCACAAAAAGCCGGATTCATTACTGGACAAGAAATGATTGTCGATGGCGGTATGAGCAAACAAATGATTTATCATGAAGAATTTGGTTGGACGTATCATGAATAAGCTTTCATTATTTTTTTGAATAGTTACTATAAGGGAAGAAAAATGTATAACTGAAACTTTGTGATATAATATACTTGTAAGAAAAAATGAGATAAATAATATATAGAAAAGAAGGAATGAATGATGAAAAAAACAAGTCGTCGTGTCGTAGTAGTAGGTACAGGTTTTGTCGGTACAAGTATTGCTTATTCTATGATTAATCAAGGCATTACCAATGAATTAGTATTGATTGATGTAAATAAGGAAAAAGCAGAAGGAGAAGCGCTTGACCTTTTAGATGGCGTTGCCTGGGGTAGTCAAAATGTGAATGTCTGGTCTGGAGATTATAGCGATTGTAAGGATGCAGATATCGTTGTGATTACAGCTGGTGCAAACCAAAAGCCAGGACAAACACGTTTAGAATTAGTCGATATTAATACGAAAATCATGAAATCTATTGTAACTGAAATTATGGCAAGTGGTTTTGACGGTTCACTAGTCATTGCCTCTAATCCAGTAGACGTATTGACTTACATCGCTTGGCAAACTTCAGGACTTCCTAAAAATCGTGTCATCGGTACTGGTACGACACTAGATACTACCCGTTTTAGAAAAGAATTGGCTTTGCGTTTACACCTTGATCCAAGAAGTGTGCATGGCTATATCATCGGTGAACATGGGGATAGTGAAGTGGCTGTTTGGTCCCATACCACAGTGGGAGCTAAACCAATTTTAGAATATATTGTCAATAATGAACATTTGAATGTCGATGATTTAGAAGGTATTGCTGAAAAAGTAAAAAATGCCGCCTATGAAATCATTGACCGTAAAAAAGCGACTTATTATGGCATCGGTATGAGTACGGCGCGAATCGTAAAGGCGATTTTGAATAATGAAAATACTATTTTACCGGTTTCTGCTTATCTAAATGGTGAATTTGGCGAAGAAGACATCTTTACTGGGGTGCCAGCAGTGGTGAATCAAGAAGGTGTACGTGAAATTATCGAACTTCGTCTAGATCCAAAAGAAAAAATTCAATTTGCAAAATCAGTCGCACAATTACGCGAAGTTTTGGCTACGGTAAAGGATTAATCGCCATTTAGGTTAGAATCTACTGAGAAAACGGATGAAAAAGCTTGAAAACTTGCTGAAACTTTCAAATTATGATATGCTACTTGGTGGAAAAGTGCAATGAAACAATTGGCAAAGAATTTATTATAGGAAGTAAAGCTTTCTAATAGATAGATAATTGGGCTAAGATCTTTATCCTAGCCCTTTTCTTTACGTATAGACCCATGATTTGGCAGTATTTGTCAATCGTTTTATCGCCTAAAATTTAAATAGACTAGCGAGATGCTAAATGAACGTCTATTTAAGCGAGTGTTTACTCAATTTAGGAGGATTTATTTGAAATTTACAGAACTTAATTTATCAGAAGAATTATTATCTTCAATCGAACGTAGCGGATTTGAAGAGGCAACCCCAATTCAAGAAGCGACTATTCCTTTAGCTTTAGAAGGCCGCGATGTCATTGGACAAGCCCAAACAGGTACCGGGAAAACCGCTGCCTTTGGTTTACCGATGTTGGAAAAGATTGATCCAAACAATGCGCAACTACAAGGATTAGTGATTGCTCCCACTCGTGAATTGGCTATTCAAACCCAAGAGGAATTATATCGCTTAGGTCGTGATAAGAAGATTCGTGTGCAAGCTGTCTATGGTGGTGCGGATATTAACCGCCAAATCCGTCAATTAAAGAATCGTCCCCATATCGTTGTTGGGACACCTGGTCGGATGCTTGATCATATCAACCGTCACACATTAAAACTGTCAACTGTGCAAACCCTGGTCTTAGATGAAGCAGATGAAATGTTAAACATGGGCTTTTTAGAAGATATCGAAGCGATTATTTCTAAAGTGCCTGAACAACGTCAAACTTTATTATTCTCAGCAACCATGCCACCAGAAATCAAAAATATCGGTGTGCAATTTATGCAAAATCCAGAACATGTACGTATTAAAACCAAAGAAATGACCGCTGATTTAATCGAGCAATTCTTTGTACGTGCAAAAGAATATGAAAAATTTGACATCATGACCCGTTTATTAGATGTGCAAACTCCTGAATTAACGATTGTCTTTGGCCGTACAAAACGCCGTGTGGATGAATTAGCGAAAGGTTTAGAAGCGCGTGGCTATAAAGCAGAGGGCATTCACGGGGACTTATCCCAACAAAAACGAATGAGTGTCTTACGTAGCTTTAAAAATGGTGATTTAGATATCTTAGTCGCAACAGATGTGGCTGCTCGTGGCTTGGATATTTCTGGTGTGACTCATGTTTATAACTATGATATTCCACAAGACCCTGAAAGCTATGTTCACCGTATTGGTCGTACAGGTCGTGCCGGTAAGATGGGGGTATCCGTCACTTTTGTCACACCAAATGAAATGAGTTACTTACACGTCATCGAAAACTTAACCAAAAAACGCATGACACCATTACGTCCACCAACCGAAAAAGAAGCCTTCAAAGGTCAATTAGGTCAAGCAATGGAAGAAATTGAAGCAAAAATGGACGAAAATGGTTTGGATCGTTACATGCAAGCGGCTGAAGAATTGTTAGAAGAATATTCTGCTCAAGATTTAGCAGCATTATTAGTCAAAACAATTGCTAAAGACCCAGCAGATATGGTTCCAGTTAAGATTACACCAGAACGTCCATTACCGCCTAGCAAAAAAGGCTTTAATAAAAATAATCGTCGTGGTGGCAATTCACGTAATCGTCGTGACTACAACCGCGATGGCAAATATGGTCGCAATAAAAAAGACTATGGTAAAGACAAACGCCGCGACAACCGCAAAAACAATAAAGGCGAAAAGAAACGTGGCTTTGTCATTCGTAGCAACCATTAATCCATAAGACATTTTACCAATTCAGTTTACCTGGTATAAAAAGGTTAGCTGGGTTGGTTTTTCTCATTTTTAGGTAATATTTTGAGGCTTTATTGAGAAGTAGTGAGGATTGTAGGGTTTTAGTTCATAAATTACTCTTAAATTTTCAGAATGTTTTTTGTTTTTTTAAGAAAATTTTGGTAGAATGGGTGTAGTTTTGAAGAAAGTGAGAGAAATATGATTCAAGGGATTGGCATCGATGCGGTGGAGTTAGATCGTATCCAAGAAATAATTGAAAAGAAATCAAGTTTCATCCAACGGGTATTGACTCCCAATGAATTAGCGATTTTTGAAGGTTTATCGTTGAAACGCCAGATGGAATTTTTAGGTGGTCGTTTTGCGTGTAAAGAAGCCTTCTCCAAAGCTTGGCACACAGGTATTGGCGCAGTAGGCTTTCAAGATATCGAAATCTTACGCGATGATAAAGGTGCGCCTATCGTGACCAAATCGCCTTTTGATGGAGAAGTATTAGTGAGTATTACCCATACCCGTGATACAGCCTTTGCGCAAATTCTCTTACAATCAAGAAAGAAGGAATAACAATGCAGGCTTCTTATTATCGCCCGACGAGAATTACCGTCGATTTGTCTGCGATTAAAGAAAATATTGAATTACATAAGCAAAAACTAGCTTTGGGTCAGTCGATTTTTGCCGTGGTGAAAGCTGATGCCTATGGACATGGCGTGCTGCCAGTTGCAAAGGCGGCAATCGAGGCTGGTGCTGTAGGCTTTTGTGTGGCTACCCTAGATGAAGCTATTGAATTACGTACAAATGGATTTTTAGAACCCATTATTGTCTTAGGTCCAATTGATTATGAAGGACTGAAATTAGCAAGTGAATATGAAATCAGTATTCCAGTAGTGGATTTGGATTATTTAGATGGATTAATTGCTAAGGTACAAACTTTATCATTAGCGAAACCATTATTATTACACTTGGCAATCGATAGTGGGATGAGTCGGATTGGTATTCGTACCAAAGAAGAACTACATCGAGCAGAAATCAAAATATCTGAACATTCAGATTTAGTTTTTGAAGGAATTTTCACCCATTTTTCAACAGCTGACCAAGCGGATGATAGTTATTTTAAACAACAGATTTCAATGTTTAAAGCACTCCTGGGTTCATTATCTCATCAGCCGAAATATGTCCATGTGGAAAATAGTGCTACAACACTTTGGCATGAGACTTTAGGAAATATCGTACGCTTAGGTATTTCAATGTATGGTTTAAATCCATCAGGTAAAGCGCTCGAATCACCAATCGCTTTACGTCCAGCTTTATCTTTGACTTCAGCACTAACCCAAGTCAAGTTTGTTAAAAAAGGAACGGGGATTGGCTACGGAAAAACCTATGAGGCTCAGCAAGATGAATGGATTGGAACGGTGCCAATTGGTTATGCGGATGGTTTTATTCGCAAATATCAGGGTTATCAAGTGTTGGTTAATGGCCAATTATGCGAAATTGTCGGCAGAGTCTGTATGGATCAGATGATGATTCGTTTACCAGAACAAGTTGCGCTTGGCAGTAAAGTAACGATTGTCGGACGCGATGGCCAACAAGAACGAACTTTACAAGATATGGCAGATTACGTGGATACGATTCATTATGAAGTGGCGTGTCTTTTATCGCCGCGTATTCCAAGAGTATATATAGAGGGAAAGAGGTAGACCATGATTCGCAGAGGAGACTTATTTTTTGCGGATTTATCCCCTGTTACGGGCTCTGAACAAGGTGGGGTGCGCCCAGTTGTGATTTTGCAAAATGATACGGGTAATTTTCATAGTCCAACGGTCATTGTGGCAGCTATTACCGCGAAAACTTCGAAATGCAAATTACCGACACATGTAGAAATCACATCCCATGCGGATAACCTAGACCGCGATTCAGTTGTCTTAACAGAACAAATTCGCACCATAGATAAATGTCGCCTGAAAGAAAAAATTGGTTCCTTAGATGTCAAACAAATGCAGCAAGTCGATCACGCCCTAAAAATCAGCTTAGGACTCATCCCTTGCCACGCATGCAAAACCAAAGAAACACAATAACAGGCTAGTAGAAGGTCGTAAATCGGCTCGATCAGCCACTAGCGGATAAGTTTGTCCAGAACGTCGGGAAAGTCCGCAAAGAAAAGACTTTCCCAGACGGGCTGGCTTATACGCAAAGTGGCTAGTCGATTTACGCCGTCAATGAAGGTCGTGAAGCAGCTTGATCAGACATGAAGAAATTCGTGTGCTTACCTCCCGCTGAGAAAATCGGATGAAATGAGATTTTCACAAGAGGGAGGGCGAATTTCACAATGTCTAGCTGCTGAACGCCGAATATAAAAGATGTGAGGCGACTCGGTCCACATCCACAATAAAGAATATGAAAAAAGCACCAGCATCACGTTGTGGATAGCGTGATACTGATGCTTTTTTGATTAATTCAATTTTGGATAAATAGCTACACGATTTTCCTGAATGGGAATAATTTGAATCGGTTGCTCATAAAAGTTTTCTAAATTATCGGGTTGCATCAATAAATCAAGTGGACCTTGGGCAAAAATCCGACCTTGTTTAAGCATCAATAGTTGGTTTAAACTAGCAGGTAATTCATCAATATGATGGGTAACAAAAAGCAAAGTAGGTGCCTCTGGTGTTGCCATTAATTGATTGATAAAACCTAAAAATTGTTCTTTCGCAAATAAATCCAAACCATTGCACGGTTCGTCTAAAATTAAAAGTTCAGGTTTACTGATTAAGGCACGGGCGATTAAAACAATTTGCTTTTCACCTTGAGAAAGTACTTGAAATGGTTTGCCGATTAAATGTTGGGCATGCAATTGGACTAAAATTTCTTTTGCCTGTTCCAATTCGCTTTTCTTATATTCTTGATAGATACCAAAGCTTGCAAATTTTCCAGATAAGACAATTTTTTCAGCACTTTCATATTGAGGGATGCGTGTTTGCATGTGATTAGCAATCCAACCAATTCTCTTGTTTAATTCAGGGATAGAGGCTTCACCGAATGTTTGATCCAGTACGGTTAATTTGCCAGTTGTCGGCCAAAGATTTCCAGTAATTAATTGTAAGAGTAGTGATTTTCCGGCACCGTTTAGCCCTAAAATGCCCCAATGCTCGCCTTTTTTGATTTGCCAATTGATATCTTGGAGTAAAGTCAGTTGATTTCGAATTAAAGAAACATCTTCAAAAGATAAAATCATGTGACCACACACCTTTCTTTTTTTCTTCCTTTTATCTTTTTAAATTATAGCGCAACAAAAAGAAATTGCAACGGTAGCCAAACATCTGAATAAAGATTGAAAACGATTTAAAATCCGCTATAATAAAGATAACGAAAGGGTGGTTGTATGTTGGAATTGTGGCAAACCTTATTGAGTAAATGGCGTTTAGGCGAAAAAGTGCACCAAGGGATTACCTATCGCTTGGTGAGCAAGTCTTATAATCAGTATGAGTTGAGTAAAATTATCATTGGTCCATGTGGGGAAAAGAATTATCATCCACGGATTATGATTGAAGAAGTGGATGGCCGACCAGTGGCACAGAGCTTAATTGATTATGAGGTTACCCCAATTTTGAATCTAAAACGCGAAAATGATGAAGAACAGATTAATCAAGCTTTTGTTCAGTTGATGGAAGAATTTATAGCCATTGCTTAAAGTTTGGCAGAAGTTTATTGGATTTTGAGTCCTATCAACAGAATTTTCGCTTGCTACGAAGATTAGGGGCTAATGAGGCGATGATTCGGCGTTCTTTGTTCCATCAGTTAGCACTATATTTCTATTTGCCATTAATTGGTGCAATATTAGAAACTGGAATTGCCTTACTATTTTTGAATGATTTTTTGAAATCCATGTACTTCACTTTACAATTAAATAGCGTAGTTTCGATTAGTGCCTTTGTTATAGGGCTACATTTCATTTATTTGTTGCTTGCTTATAGTGTCAATCAAGTAGCGTTGAGAGATTGAAGGAAAAAGAAAAAGAACCATCCTCTCCTTTTTGGGAGAGTGATGGTTCTTTTTAGTCATTATGGGCTCGTAACGCACTGACAATAGCGACGACATCGACCACTTCTTGGAACATGGCACCAATGAAGGCTGGAATCAATCCAAATGAAGCGATAAACATCAAGATTACACAGACAGCAATCCCGATGAGTACTGATTGTTGGGCAATTTTCACAGTATCTTTAGCAATAGTAATACTTTGGGCGACTTTGCTAAAATCATCTTTTAAAATGACAACATCTGCAGTTTCACTGGCAGCCGTTGCCCCGTGAGCGCCCATAGCAATCCCGACACTCGCAGTAGCAAGCGCAGGAGCATCATTAATTCCATCGCCAACCATTGCCGTTAATCCGTAATTTGCAATGGTTTCTTGGATATGGCTAATTTTTTCTTCAGGTAGACATTCAGCAAAGACATCTTCAGTATCAATGCCGACTGCTTTAGCCACTTTTTGGGCAGCTAGTTTTTTATCACCTGTTACCATAATTAAGTGTTGTACTCCTAGATTGCGCAGTTGTTGAATCGTCTGTTTAGCTTCTGGACGTAATGTATCAGCAAAAGTAAAGTGACCGAGATATTGACCATTTTGTGCGACAAAGACACTGGTTTTATTGGTCAAATCTTGAGGTAAACCTTTTTGTACAAGACTACTTTTACCAATCATATAAGTATGGTTCTTAACGCTGCCTTTAATTCCTTGCCCTTTGATTTCACTGATAGCATCAATTGGTAAAAATTCGATGTGTTGATTTTTGGCTTCTTGAACGATACTTCTAGCCAGAATATGAGTAGAGTTTTGTTCAAGACTTGCTACAATTTGTAAGAAATCAGTCGTTGAAATGGCATCAGTATGCGCAATATTTTCAACTTTCAATATTCCTGAAGTGATAGTCCCTGTTTTATCAAAGGCAATATTTTTTAAATGAGCAAGCTTTTCAATGGCAGTACCATTTTTCACAACGATGCCATAGCGACTTTCACGACTCATCCCAGCCACGAAAGCAATTGGAGCGGCTAAAATTAACGGACATGGAGAAGCAACGACCATTACCTGAGCAAAACGAATGGGGTCTTTGCTTAAATACCATGCAATTCCACCTAGAATATAAGCAAGTAAGGTAAATGGAATGGCATATCTATCCGCCATCCGGACAAAGCTTGCTGGTGTTTCGCTGGATTGTTGCACCAGTTGCACTAAGCGTTGGTACTGACTATCTGCAGCTAAATGCGTTACTTTTAGATGTAAACTAACATCACCATTGATTGCTCCTGACATCAAGTTTTCCCCCTGTTTCTTTTCAACAGGAATGGATTCACCGGTTAAGGAAGCTTCATTAATGGTTGCTCCTTCATCTAATAATTCACCATCAATAGGAATCATTTCATTTGGTTTAACGACAATTGTTTGCCCCACTTTGATTTTTTCTAGTGGATAATCGACTAATTCTTCCTCTTCAATCACGTGAGCAATTTCGGGTGTTTGGTCGAGTAAGCTTTGTAATTCTTGATTTGCTTTTTTGCCTGCATAATTTTCCAATGATTCGCCACCAGTTAGCATGATAAGGACGACTAAGCTTGCCCAATATTCACCAACGATTAGTGTTGAAACAATGGCGGTGATGGCTAAGATATCTACACCGAAATTTCCTTTACGTAAGGTTTGAATCATTTCAATCAACATCGAAAAAGCAATGATACTACTTATTACCGTTACAATGATTTGTGCTGCTAGCTCTTGATGAAAAACAAATTGTAAAATAAGTGCGATAACGCCAATTAGAATAGTTATATATAATTTTTTTTGATCAGACATTTTTGTTCCCCTCTTTCACCTTGAGTATAGCATCAATCAAACTTAATTGATAATGAAATAACCTAATTGAGAACGATAATCGTTGATATATGCAATTGATAATCTTTTTCAATTGTAATTATTGTAAATTAGGTTTAAACAAGCCAAACCATACAAAATTTGGTAAAATAAAACTAAAGATGTGAGGCGGGTCGATCAGCTACGAGCGGATAAGATTGTCAGAATTAATAGAAAAATCTGATAGGCAAAAAATTAGCTTGTGATTTTTTAGCAGTAAATATAAATAATAAACAGGGATGTGATGACAATGAAAACAATGAAAGCAATTAAAGAACTTTACCTTATGGATTGGCGTCGAATTTTTGCCGTTCCTACAGCGGTATTCTTGGTGGTAGCAATGTTGATTTTACCTTCACTGTATGCTTGGTTTAATATCAAAGCTTTGTGGGACCCTTATGGTAATACAGGAGATTTACCAATTGCGGTATATAGTGCCGATGATGGAGTGAATTTGGAAGGAAAGAAAATTGATATTGGACAAATGGTCAGTGAACAGCTTCATCAAAATCATCAATTAGGTTGGACCTTTGTGAAATCTAAAGACGTATTAGAAGATGGGGTACGTTCTGGAAAATATTATGCCGGTATTTATTTACCAAAGAATTTTTCCAAAGATTTAGTTAGTTTCATTGGCGGGACGATTGAAAAGCCTGAAATAGAGTATTTTTACAATGCTAAAATCAATGCCATCG
>NHCFJ05603__coassemble_731_pt1 | contig 26181 bp, 35 predicted proteins | sample NHCFJ05603__metabat2_high_PE_003 | metagenome-assembled genome bin NHCFJ05603 | reverse complement strand
TCCTTCAACATCGAAAATATCAACATCTAAAAACTCTTTGGATCCACCACTTCTGACAAATAAGGAGCCATCAAATACATAAAGAATATTGTTATAGATAAGTCTTGTACCACTTTTTACCCCTTGATTGATTAAATCAACTAACTCAATAAAATTAATTTTTTTCATTAGGCGCTACTCCTATCCGTTCTAGCATTTGTATATTCATGTTTTCACTTGTGAAATCTGAACAACCAAATCTACCAAATAATTCATTTTTTAAATAAATATTCTGTTCATTCCTGATGCTTTTTCCATCGTTCGTATAAACTGAGCCTCTAAAAATAAACCTTTCTCCCACCTCTATTTTTCCATCAGCAATTAAATTGATAAACTCTCTTACACTAAGCATTTGATTCATCTTCTAATACCTCTATTTCTTTTAGACCTACTCGGAAGCCCTTTTTCCACCACGTTTGAATATCTTCTAATTTAATCGTGGTAGCTTCTGTTACTCCTTCTATATGTCCTACAATTATTTCATGTCCTAAAATAGCCTTTACTTGATAGATTTCTCCATACTTCAATGGAGCCTTATTTTTCAAACATCGTATTTTCATACCTACTTGAATTTCTCTTTTCATGCTAGTCTCTCTCCTTGATGAAAACTGACCATTTTGTCTTTGAGCGTCTATCTCCCAATATTGGTTTCTTTTCAAAAATCTTCAAAACATCAGAAAATTTTATCTGGTCATCGTTCCATTTAAATAGCAATACTCCAGTTGGCTTAAGTACTCTTAAGCATTCCTCAAAACCTCTTTTTAGATCTTCTTTCCAACTATCTACATCTAACTTTCCATATTTCTTTACAATCCAACTTGTTTCCCCACCTTTTATTAAATGCGGTGGATCAAACACAACTAAATCAAACGTGTTAGCATCAAAGGGTATTTTTCTAAAATCTCCAACGATATCAGGATCAATTTCAGAAACCCTTTCCTTATTTCTATCCTTAAAAGTCACTATCTCTTTACGAATATCCATATAAGTAGTATGTTTTTCACGTTTGTCATACCAAAACATCTTTGTACCACAACAAACATCTATGATCTTCATTGGCGTATTTAAATCTCCTCTGAATTCTTGATTAATTCAATGATTTCTTCGGGAGTTTCTTTAAATTCATACAAAATTCTATTATGTTTTACAAATAACATTGTGTAATTATCTGTTTTTTCTTTTTGAAAACTTCCTATTTCATCGACGTTTAAATATATATCCTCAAAATCATCAAGACCATAGACTTTTGTCAACTTAATCAATCTCATTTTATTTACTCTCCTTATAAAACACGCTATACCATTTCAAAAAGTCTTTTCGTGCCTTATTCTCATCGTCATATTCGTCATAAGGTACAAGCTGATACGCATCTCCCCACATCCAACCGCTTTGCCATAATTTATATTCAAATTCCTTGTGAGTTAAATTTTCTGTATTGTCCATGTCTGGATATCGTCTTACTCGCATATGAACGAAATCTTCTGAGGTTTCATACAATTCTGTTTGCAAGGCTAATTTTTTTGCTTGTTTGTAATTGTCTGCAAATATGATTTCGTTCCAATCGAAATAATCATAATCTCTTGTATTCTCAACTATCCATGCTTTCATCTTCCTCTACTCCTTTCAACTCAACTTCTGCATTCAAAAAACTTTCAGCCAGATAGTAATCGTACATAATATCAGCTTCTATCACGCAATCTATATCAGTTTTTCTTCTGAATATTCCCTCATGATCTAATTCGTACTCGCAACCATCGATAATCAAGATTGAGCCCTCCTTGATTTCACTATTTGCTAACATATCGAGTACATCAATCATCTTGAATTTCTCGCTTCCCTCGAATAAATCCTTATTCTTGGCATCATAATAGTCATCGAGTATTACTTCTAAGGGTCGGAAAACACATATGTACAGTAATAAAATTACTATAGGTGTACCGACAATAACCTCTAATGGGTCATACTGTGATAAAGCCTCTAATATTTTCTGTTGCATCCAACCCACCATCTTCTCTTAATTATTAGTAAATTCAGCTATGTGATTTAAAAATTTTTTATTAACTGTAAAGAAACCCTCACATAAATTTCTTTCAAATCTATCAAAAAACATCTCTTCTTTTTTGTTGTAAATATAATCGTATTCAGCAAATTCAGTTTTAATAAGTAGCTTAGCACCATGGTTAATTTTGCCTTCTGCTTGTAATTGAAAGACTTCTATCATTGATAATTTCATCTTATTTTTCCTCCATATTTATGTTGTTGGCAAAGGAACTACCTCTAAATTTTCTAGTCTTACATCTTCTTCATCTCCGTTTTTAGGTAAAATTTCAGCAGATCCATAGGGGATTCCTAACCATGCACTAGCTAGAAGTTGTTTGACTAACAATCTGTTTGAACTATTTCCTTTTCGCAATCGTACTCTTGGCTGAATATCTTTAACTTCTTTAACTAGCTCGATAATCCAACCTTGATCATGAAAATTCTTTCGTTGTTTAACAACGGTACCTTCATCAGAAATGAAATACCCCTCATATTCAGGAATAGCCTTCCATTCGTCTTTCTTCATCGTTATTAATTTATTTGCTGATGTTTTTTCAATGCTTTTAGGCGACCATTCTGCATCAAGCATTAATCGTACTGCAATTAATTCATTATCGGGAATATTGACTATATTCCCGTAAATGACTTCTAATTCATCAAGCTTTTCTAAAGCTAGTTTTCTCCTGCTTCCTCTATTCATTTGCAACCACTCCGAATTTGATACTTGCAACAGATTTTTCTAAAGCTTCAAAAGAAGTTTTCACATTGTAAAGACTTAACATGATCGAAATATCCGTATCGATAACTAAATCTTCAAAGTCTTTTAAAAGTTCTTTCATAATACCGATATTTTCCACCATCTTTTGCTTCCTAACACATTTCTCTTTTTCTTCTGACATCATCATTTTTACTCAGTCCAATCTAAAATATGTATTGGATCGCCCATTTGACGATCATTGCTAACATTGCAATCACCATACCAGTACCAACTAGCCATGAAATAGTTAATGTTAGTGCCATAAAGTTCCATTCAATTTTATGTTCTTTATCTTTATTCATTTAACTCTCCTACTTTCCTTTTTAATTAGTTGTGCCGTATATCAAAGCCACTGCAACTTCCATTTCATGGAAACTTTTCACTCCAGAGTTATCTCGCCAATCAATAAACTCTCTTGAAGGTGCTTCATAATCGGCAAAGTATTCTTCAAATTCATTAATTATTTCATCCATTGGATGATTAGATAAGATTAAACTGAAACATTTTTCAAAACTTAATCCCTCTTCCATGAATTGATAAAAATACTGAATCCGTTCAACCACAAAAGCAGGTAATTCTGCTTTTGGTGGCACGGGTTGTAAAGAATTTCCATCTACTGCAATCGACCAATGATAGATATTGCTTAGTGAGTTCCCAATTTCGGGACCAAAAATCTTTTGATTCATTCATTTCTCTCCTTTTTTTATACATTTAATGGATCAGGATAAATTTTTTCCGCATTCTCGAAAGCACTTTGTAAAACATAATCTTCAACTTCTATCTCTTTTTTCAAAATAGCTGTGATGAACATGAAAAGATTTAAAAAGTCCTTTTCCACTTCTTCATTTGAAATAGATTTTTCTGATAAATGCCCATTTTTATCAAAAATATTTCTAATTCTGATGATGTCCTTGTAAAAGTTAAAAGAGTACATTCTATCAATTTCTCCATATTGCTCTTTCATGACTCTGTTTTCAGCCTGAATAACGCAATCATCAATTTCTGGTGGGATAAGTCCGCTTATCATGCTACCCATGGCAATTGATTGAATTCCTGCGTATAATTCATTTTTTGCTAATAGTGCATCTATTTGCATTCCACATGAGATTTCCCCTTTGTTATTTCTAGAAATATCAACAATAATTTTTTTATGTTCTTTCATGACAATTCTCCTATTCCTTCACTAAATATTTTTCAATTGTTTTTTCATCAGCGGTTATTTGCTTGTTTTTATCTTTTTTTGCATATAAAGCGAGCTTTCCTTTTCCATCTCGAATGGCTACAATGGTTGAGGCAAATTCTACTCCGTATAAACTTTTCAAAAGTTGTCCATCTTTTGATTCGATGTCAATGTAATAGCTAGGATATTTGCTATGATCTACAGCTCTTGATATCTTGCTTTCTGCAACTTCACAGTACTGACAGTTGTCTTTATAAAATACAAGGTTGTAATTTCCTTTCATCACGGTGTTTACCATTACTTCTTGACTATCTACTTTCTCGGCCTTTATTGATTCAGGAGTGCCATAAATGACAGAGTAGCAAAATAGAATTAAAAGTAAGATAAACAGCATTCCGAATGTTACTGCACTAACTAAATAAAATCTTTTTACAAATTTAGGACTCATATTTCCACCTACTTTCGTTGTATAGAGCCTTGCCATTTTTCAAATACACGCATCATTTCAAAAAATTCTTTTGGATGCCACTCATTGCCTTTGTATCGTTTCACAATAGGCAGATAGCTATAGCTTTGTCGTTGTTCTTGTGCTAAAGCTTGTTTGATTAGTCTTTCATCCGTTAATATCCCATCAACTCGAATTAGAGTTGGTAAAGGGTAAACAGCGATTGGATTTTGATAGAAGGTTAAGCATACATCTCCTACCTCTACCTCAAAATCATTAGAAATTTTGAAATAATATATGCGATTTTCTTGTCCTGTAGCAGTTAAATACACTCCTCGGATCAATTTAAATCTATCGTGAACTCGTTTTGGCTTTGTCAATGATGCTTACCCTCCTATTCATCCACTATTAATCTAAATAAGAAACTCGAACACGCTTATATGCTACATCTCCACCAAAGTCTTTAATCCACCTAGATACATCAGCTTTAGTGAGAAAATATCGAACACTACCTGATTGATCTAAAAGAAACTTTTCTTTGGCGATATCATAAAGTACATACATCTTTTAACTTCTCCTTAAAACGGTAAATCATCATCTGAAAATTCTTCTACACCCATATCCAAGTCTGGTAAATCGTCCTCGTAATCTGTTGCGATTCCTGCACCATTACGGCTTTCAGCAGTTCCTTTTGATTCTAAAAACACAAAATCTTGTGCAACAACTTCTGTTAAATACACTCTCTTACCTTGACTGTTCGTATAATTTCGTGTCTGAATACGGCCTTCTACACCGATTAATGAACCTTTTTGTGTATACTTTTCTAAAGCTTCAGCACTCTTGCCCCAGATAATACACCGAATAAAATCTGCTTGTCGTTCGCCATTTTGATCTGGGTACTTACGATTGACTGCTAAGGTAAATTGAGCAACTAGCTTTCCCGTTTTGGAATATCTCAAATCCACCTCCCTAATTAGTCTTCCTGTTAAACTGACTGAATTAATCATCTTTCATCTGCTCCTTCTAGTTTTTATTTATATTTTCACTCGATAGCTATCTGTTTAAGCTGATTGAGTTTCTACCTGTTTTAAGTGTTTCAACTCTTGCATTTCGTCTGGAGTCAAACCTATTGTTATGCTTTTGAGCGATAATTTTGCTTGTCTCAACTGTGCTTGACTGTCATGTGCTTGATATTTTTCTGGATGCGCTATGTGATCTGGGATGATCTCAGTTCTAGCTAATCTGTTTGGTTGATAGGTACTAACACTATTAATGGATTGTCTAGCAACTTCTTGCTCTTTTTGAATAACTACAGCCTTTTCACTGATGGTTTGTATTTCTTTAATACGATTAACCTCACTAGGTTCTTTAGTAGCATCTTCTGTGTTCCTTTCTTTATCTGAATGTGGCTTTGTAGCAACACCGTTGTGATAAGGTCTGTCTGACCCGTAAATATAAGCAAAACGTTCTTCTTCACTCGTAAACTGTACATTCTTTAGCGGAGTAATGAAGGTGCAACTACCTGCATCAAATGCTAGCTGATCGCCATAAAATTCTTGGTTCAATAAACAAGTCTCCCATAGGTTTTGCATCATTGCTCTGAAATAGGCAATCTTGTTTTTAATCTTGTTTTTAGCTGTCTTCACTTGAGAAATAAATACTCGAACGGTTTTCTCTAACTCTAAAGCGAAGATTTCGCCTTTAATTTTGCTGTATTTCGTTTTAAGACCATTTTTCTTGTCTCCAAATACACGCATATTTTCAACGTGTCTCTTTTCTCCGAAAATCTGATCAATAAGTTGTCGTGTCAATTTCAAATCATTAAACAAACATAAATAATCAATCGTTTGTTGAGTCAGAAATGTTCGATTGAAACTTTCTTTAAACCACTCAACCCCAGTTTTTGGAATTTGAGAATTTTTTTCATCGGTTTGTTGTGCGAATCCGATAGATGTATCATTAATTGTTTCATTAATTGTATTGATTAATATGTGTTCATTTTTTGTACGTACAGAGTCAGACTTGGATTTTCCTGTATGTTCATTTTTTGTACATACAGGATGCACTGAGGTGCTACTTGATATTGAAGTAGGCATATTTTTAGCAAAAAAAGTACTTAATCCTTCTTTAGTTAAATCTCCGTTAGCTTTAAATGGATCTAAGACTTTTGTTCCATCTTTTCTCCACATTTCTTTTTCAAATTTGTCTGTAGGTAGTAAATTAATTTGGCCGACATAGATACGATCTGGATTTTTTCTAATCACATGTCCGTTTAGAAAGTCGTTCCCCCGTTTTTCTCTTCGAATCAAACCTACAGATTCTAATTCTTTTAGTACTCTATTATTCGTTGCTCTAGAGTTTACTTTAAGATGAAATTTCATCTCTTCTTGACTCATAATGATGTAGTTATGACCTTTTTCGTCAATCAAAGCATCTTCTCGATTAGCAAAATAAATAAGTCTAGATTTCATGTATCCGTACAAAATTCCTGCTTCAAGAGACAAAGCATCACGGTATCTTTTAACTTCTTGAAAGACGGTCATATATAGAATGTATGTTTCATTGCTGGTATCTTCAGGTGTAAATGGAATAAACTCTGCTTTCATTATTTTTTCCTCCAAATAGAGTAGGGTGAGTTCTTATGTCTCACCCTCTCATTGCACCGTACGTACGGGTCTCGTATACGGCGCTACATCATTATAGACTCAAGCGTTGTTTCTCATAGTACTTTAGTGGGTTGATTAGTGCGGGTTTGTTCCCTATTTTCTTCTCTAGCACTTCTGGCGATAAAAGAAAGTTGACGACGCTCATCCCACTTTGTCTATATAATCCACTTGTTGCTCCTCCATCTCTGTGTAGAATTATCTGGATATAGCTCTCTCTACTTTTTGCCTCCATTGACATACGTTTCAATTTGTTGGGCATATCCTCGAATCCAAACCATCCAGACTTTACTTCGAGCAATTTGCAATATAATGACATTCAGTCCTTCCTGACGCGTCTGTTATCAGTACTACGACTTCAGCTGACTCCCAGATATAAGCTTCTTTCGCACATGAGGTAATTCATGCTATCTGGGCCTCCCAAGGTAAGATACAATTCTTTCGTCACACAACCTCTGGATTTACTGTCTTGGTTTTACGTTTACCTTTCGGACTTCGATTTGTTCAGCAATCTCATCCACCATTTAGCCTTGTATCCTGTTTCTGTTCGTAGGCTTGCTGACTTTGCTACACCGCTTTCTCCCCCTAGGCATTACTGCTGTCGGCTTGCGGTTCGCTACACTTGGCGGTAAATACCCGTGACTGGACTTTCACCAGTTAGAATTGCACCATACTTGGCACACTGCAAAAAGACTTGTATAGATTTTTCTCTATACAAGTCTTCAAAAGTTACTTATATTAAATTCATTATGCATTGTTGATGAATATTCATACTCTCTCATTCATCTACCGTGAAAAATATTACGCTTAGCCGATAAACAGCGTTCTTCTTTCCACGGAAAATAGTAAAAACCGAATGAATGAAGCAGTAGAAATGGATAAAAGAACTGTTGGTTACAAACGCAGAAAATTGTCCATGAAAAAAGGAACCAATGCACTGCTTACGCTTCTAGAAGCAGCGAAGAAAGCTGAAATTCCAGCAAAATACGTTCTTTTCGATAGTTGGTTTTCATCACCAAGTACACTCCACGCCGTAAAAAATATGGGTTATGATGTAATTGGTATGGTAAAGAAAACTCCAAAGATGTTCTTTCGATATAATAGCGAAGCCATGTCTCTAGCTTCCATCTATAACCAGAACAAAAAGAGACGTTGAAAATCAAGATATTTACTCTCGGTAACGATTGAAGTTGTAAAATATGATGCTATCATTCCAGCTAAAGTAGTTTATGTCCGAAATCGTAATAAACGAAAAGAATACCTCTGCTTGATTTCTACAAACGTAAATTTGGACGAAAATGAGATCATTCGAATTTATGGAAAACGCTGGGATATAGAAGTTTTCTTCAAGGTATGCAAAAGCTATCTTAAGCTAAGTAGAGAATGTAACTCCCTATCCTACGATGCAATGCCTGCGCATACTGCGGTCGTTTTTACATGATACATGATGCTTTCTCTAGAGAGTAGGGAATCCAGTGATACTCGGTCTCTAGGAGAGCTTTTTCTACATTTTTCTGATGAGATGGCGGATATCACATGGATACAAGCGTTTCAAATGATACTATAGATGTTTAGAACGATACTTACAGATTATACTGAACTTTCAGATGAAAAAATAACGCAATTAGTAGATGCATTTATGGATACATTACCAGTTATGTTGAAAACGACACTGCGAGCTGCATAAAGTAGGATCATTGACAACTAAATAGGTACTAGATACTGATTTTTCAAGGTTCATAGCTACAATTTATGTGCGAAGTTTGAATTTTATAATATAAAGAGCAATAAACATATCTCATAAACCTCATTAAATCAACGTTTTTCTAAAAAATGAAACAAAATTAATTGATTAGCTATTTTTGATTTTAAAAACACCTAGCAAGCCTAAAAACTTGCCATATGCCCTATGTTACTATTTATTTGAAGTACTTATTTCTTCAGTTGGCTGTTTACCTTTTTCTTTCTCAACAATCTTCTTGAGATACTCAGCTAACTGCTGAATGTTTTGAGCTACTACTTCTTTTTTTGCTTCGATTTCTCTAGCTTTATAAGAAAGCTCCTGATTTTTTAACCTTCTCCACATCTGTAGAATAAGGAACTGGTAAACTTTCCACTTGTTTTAGTACATCTTGCGCAAATTCTTGTGCTTCTGTTAAGGTCACTGGTTTGGATTTGTCATTTTTCTTTTCCAATGCCTTATTCACACGTTCTTCTAGTTTTTCGGTTGCTTTATTAATATCATCTGCAGTTGAAGATACTTCTGCAACTGTTTCTACCAGTTTATCCATGACTTTTTGCACATCTTCTGGAATATTGCTTAGTTTTTGTACTTCTTCAAGTACTCGTTGCGCATGTTCTAAATCTTTATCCATAATCATGTTTTGTTCAGCGTTTTGATCAATCGCATGATTTTGTCCTGAGTCATCTCCATCTGCTTCTACATATTTTTCAATGGCAGGTTTAACCATTGGCAAGCGTACTTTAGCTACATTCGTTTGATGTTGTCCAGTAAAGTGTTTAATCCCAGAATCTTCAGCAATGTTAGCAACGTTTGGAATCACTGCTCGGTTATCTTTTCATAGATAATTTATTTCTTCATGACCCTTTGCTCCTCGAACTGTGGATTGATGGATATACAATGTCAATAATTGTAAGTCTCCTTTGTTCACTCCGCCAAGATCATCAAACTCATCTGCATTTTCTGCTTTCACTGAAGCCTTGATAATAGATTGAAGGGTGTTGTTTCCTTTTTCAATCGACCAGTTAAACTTATCAGAAACAACTTTTCCTGATTTATCTTTTAATCCAATGATATTTTTATAAACTAACTCAGCTAATTGTTCATTGGTCATGGTAGCTGTTTTGAAACCATTAATAGATTGTAAATGTTCGAACGTATCCATCAGTATTAAACTACCTGCACCATCAAAGTTGAAATCCTTAGATGGTGAGAAAGTAGATTTCCAATCGTAAACCGTATCATGTTTTGGTAAATCTTTGAAGTCGCTCCAAGTTTTTCCACCATCAATCGATACTTGTGTTCCTTTATCGGTCTTATCACTTGGATTTCCCACAGTTGGAACAGTTGGCTTAATGATATTGACCTTAGAGATATTAGAATCTTTATTTTGTTTGAATTGATCAAAGCTTAAATGTGGATTCACACTCACATTCGTTTGATTTCGAATAACTTTCACTTATACTTTTGAAGTTTTTCAAAAATTCATGCTTTGGTTTTTCAATCGCTTGTTTCAATGGTTGTAAAGGAGTGGTCGTTTTTTCTCCTAACAAACGAATCATTAATCTCACTCATTTTATATTGATAAACTTTGAGATTACTCCCCAATTCATTCAAATCCTTCTCAGCAAATTCTTTAGCAAGAAATACCTGATTATTATCTATATAAGCCTAATAAAATTCCATTTGAATTTTATTAACTAAACTACTTTCAAATGCTAACTGTTCTTCTAATGTCTTTCTTTTTTCTTCTTGCATTCTAAGGTTCATGAATAAGTAGAAACTTCCCCAAAAAATAAACACCCCAAGAAAACATATCACTAAGCTTTTTTTTACTTTTAAACTGATTTAACCACATTTTCATTCAAATCTCCCCTTATCTACTTTGTCCAATCATGCAAGGATACGGAATCTTCTTTCGGTAAGTATAAAAAATTTAGAAATGCTTGTTTATCTAATTCCTTTTCTGCTTTTGCAATTTGAATCTCTCTGCCTTCTGATAATCTAATTGTACCATACAAATATTCTAATTGATTATGATTCATTTCAAAGGCACAAGCTCGCCAAAAATTTAACAAGGTCTTAAATACAAAGCCATCTTTGTTTGAGAAACTTTTGCCTTGATTCAATAAAATTTTATTTTTGGCAAAAATTCTTTGAATAGTATGAAATAAATCTTGATTAAAATCTTCACCCACTATCTCAATCAAATCACTAACTACTTTTCTGCCTTTTAGATAATCTATCCATTCTCTACAAACTAATTTTTTTGTTTGATAAATCATGTCTACAATCTTTTTCGCAGCCAAATAATCAGAAGAACACTTAGCTATATAATTTAAACAGGTTTTATCAAGAAAAGTATTTTCACTTAGCAGTAAAAATGATTCTTGCCAATTGATACTAGTATCTAATTTAGTATCTATATGTGTAGTATTACTTAATTCATTTTTACTTGCGTCTAAAAATTGAACTTCTTGAAGTTCATTTTTTGGAAGTCCAAAATTTAGACTTCCGTGTTTATCAAGAGATTCAGACTTATCTTCTGACCAAAAAATTGGATTCCCTAATTCATCATAAAACTCAATAATTTGATGACTGGCATCGACTAATTGCAAATACAACTTATTAGGTTTATTTAACCCCTGTCTCATTTCTCTCAATAAACCTAGTCTATTTAATTCTTTCTTGATTTTGATGACAGTCCCTCTTGACTTATCTAGTAAATCCATTAAATCTTCCACCGTATAGATTAAAAAGATAGAGCCATCTTCATCAACAAAATCTTTTTTACCTAGTTCATACGATTTGATACTTAATTGGCAACGATTATAAAGTGCTGCATACGCAAGCTTAGCATCATTTGATAATTCTTTCGCATAATCACTAGTGTATTTAATTTTTAGTTTTTTGCCCCCTTCCACTTTCTTTTCTGTCCTTGTCATAAAAATTTGAGGAATTTGAAAGAAATTTTGTGTAGCAATTTGGTTTATTTTTATATCCGCCATGATTGTCTCAACTCCAAAAAAAAATCAGTTAATAGATAAGCAAATATCTACTAACTGAATCAAAAAATAATTAGTCTATAATCTAAATTAACTTAAAATATTTAAATGCGTCCATTATTGCTTCGACTTTATGAGGAGGACATGTAGGAACTCTATTATTCTCTTTCTTTGAAAGATTATAATTTTCTCCAACTTCCAATCCACACATTTTTTTAACTTGTGAGATATACAAAGATGAAACTTTTAGACCAAAATTTTCTAAGACATACTGCTTGATATTTGAATAGGTCGATTTCATTTCTGCTTTTGTAACATCAAATTCATTCATAGAAATATCGATTTTAACGTATTCAGCCGAATCTAGTTTGGACAGTAGTGTAACCGTCTCCACATGGTTTGTCATTGGAAAGAGATCCACGGGTTGGACTTGTTGGACGGTGTAACCTAGTTGAGCGAAGTGGACCAAATCACGCGCCATGGTGGCTGGGTTGCAGGATATATAGACAATCTTTTGCGGATTCATTTGGCAGCTAGCCTCAATAAAGCTTGGGGTTAAGCCTTTACGTGGTGGGTCAACGAAAATCACATCTGGCTGGATGCCCTCTTTTACCCATTGTGCCATAACTTTTTCCGCGCTACCGGTGACATAAGTGGTATTGGTCAAGCCATTGAGTTGTGCATTGGCAATCGCATCTTGCACGGCTTCCTCCACGACTTCCATCCCGTAGACGTGTTTGACCTTGTCTGCCACTGATAAGCCAATGGTCCCAATTCCTGAGTAAGCATCAATAATGACATCTTCACGTGATAATTGCGCAAAGTCATAGGCAGTTTGGTAGAGTTTTTCGGCCTGAAGTGTGTTGACTTGGTAGAATGATTTGGCAGAAATATGATAGGTCTTGCCTAGTAATTGATCATTAATATACCCTGGGCCAAATAACACTTTTTCTTGTTTACCCAAAATGACATTGGTTTTGTCTTCATTAATATTTTGCACAATCGTCACGACATTTGGTAAATCTTGCGTGATTTGAGCAAGAATTTGATCGACCTGGAAGAATTTTTCTTTGCGCGTCACAAAGACAACCATCATTTCATCAGTATAGTGACCTTTGCGAATGATGAGGTGTCTTAAAAAGCCTTCGTTTGTTTCTTCATTATAAGGTTTGACATGGAATCGGCGTAAAATATCACGAATCTGGATAATTGCTGCATCAATGGCTGGATCTTGAATGTAAAAATGCTCAATTGGCACAAGGTCATGACTATTTTTACGATAAAAACCAGTTTGTAATTGATTGTCCACACGACGAACTGGAATTTGGGCTTTGTTTCGATAGCCAGTTGGATTAGTCATACCGATTGTTGGTAGTACGGGTACTTCTGGCATTTTCGCCACTTTTTTCATTACATTGGCGACTTGTTCTTGTTTGAAAATCAGTTGTTGGTCATAACTTAGATGGGCAAGTGGTGCAATACCGGTACGAATCAATTTTTCATCAGCATTTTCGACACGGTGTGCTGACTTTTTGATAAAGTTTTTCACCTTCGCAAAGCCAAATTTATTGCCTACTTTTAGCACATGTATTTCCACTGTTTCGCCGGGTAGAGCATTTTCGATAAATAAAGGATAACCCTCTACTTTAGCAATGCCCATTCCTTCGTGCGTTAAGTCAATGATGTCAACTGTTAAATCTTGATTTTTTGTTACTGGGTAAGTTTTCATAAAATCTCCTTCATATTAATGATATTCAATAAAGAAACCTTCCATATCTCCCTGAATGACATAGACTGGCAATGTTTGGCTATCTTCAGGAATCAAGCCATAAGAATACAACCGCAACTCTTCCGGCATTGAAGATATTGGTGTACCAGGAAGATAGATTGCCATGCGATGATTCTTACTAATTCCATAGGCTTCGGTATAATCATATTTCTGTCCTTCTTTTATTTCTGAGCCACCTACAGGATTTTCATATTGCAAGTTTTCTATGTACATTTCATATAAGTTAGGGTTTAATTGATGAACTTGTTTGAGTTGTCCCGAAAATTTACTGTATGAGACAGTTCCGCCTGGATATCCTGGGCCTGTTACACCCATATCAGAATCATGGTAAACGCCAGAAAATGTACTATTTGGCCCGATAGACAGAGTAGTCGACCATCCACCAGTACCACTTGAGAAGACAAAATTCTTACCAACTAAGGTATCTAAAATCGTTGGTTGCGCAGCGGGTTTAGCCGTCGTTGTTGTTTTTTCAGTTTGTGGTGCTTGACTGGTCGTTGTTTTTGATTGCGTTGTTTTCTCTTTTGTCTCAGTTGTTTTTTTCGTGGTTGACTCAGTTGTACTTGAAGATGTCTTGGTCTTTTTCTTCTTGTCCTTAGTGCTTTTCTTTTTGATGACTTTGCTGCTGGTGGTTGTCTTGCTTTCGGTCTTTTTATTTTGTTGACAGCCAGCTAATCCTAAACTAGTCACTAACAAGGTTACTAACATCCCATTTAACACACTTTTTTTATGCTAATCCCTCTTTTCCAGTCTCTCCTGTAAATAATAATTCCATCATTTGTTTTGCTTGATCATCACCAATATAATAAACGATATCTCCCACTTCAATCGTTAATACTGGTCCAGGTGATAAAATCATTTCCTCGCCACGTTTGACAGCCATAATGGTCGCTTTGGTTCGATGCCATAGATTTAACTGTCCGACTGTTTGTCCTAATTCTTTAAAAGCATCTGTTACGACTAATTCAAACGGTACTAAAGTCAAACTATCTTGCGTGCGGCGTGATTCAGTTTCCAATTTACCGATTAATTCTAGAGTCGTTTGTAATTCTTCTTGTTGACGCTTAATACTTTCTCGTAATTCTTGTTTGGTTTGTGTTAATTGTTTGAGGTTTTGAGAACGAGCAATGAAGGCACTGGCTTTTTCCTTTGAGCGTACATAAACACCGCTACCATGAATCACTTCGACAATCTCCAAGTCTGCCAATAAATTCACTGCTTTACGGGCAGTTTCTGGTGAGACGCCAAAGTTTGAAGCAATCGTCGTGCGTGATCGGATTTTTTCGCCAAGTGGATATTTTCCATCAACAATTCTTTGTGCCACCATTAGAGCAATTTCATGGTATCTTGATTCAGTACGTTTAGGCTTATTTTTTGTTGTTTGCATAATTACATCCTTCAGTTCTATTACTAATATTATGTCTTTATTTTACCATTTTTAAAACTAAAAAAAAACATCTTCTATGACAATTCATTTAAAGCCAATTCAAAAATTCAAATAAAAAACTCTTCCAAATATGCTTAAGTCATGCATGCTTGAAAGAGTTCATTTTATTATCCTATTTTATTGTCGCCGTCAATATCTTCGTCGTTTAATTTTTCGACTTCTTTGATAAAGTCCTGACTAATTTCTTCATATGCTTCCTCTTCACCAATCACGGCTTCATCAGGAATATCATCTAGGTTGGCAAAGAATTCGATATGATTTTTTAGATTTTTAAAGGTCATCGGCGCATCGCCACCATATTCCCCATCTAAGTTAATCATCAATTGTTTACCATCTTCAGGTGTATGTACCTTCAAATAACTTGTTTTGGCATAAATGATTCGTGGGTCATCAACATGTTTGCCCCCATTTAAGACCAAACCGATTAAATGCAGAATTTCTAAAATGTTAGCGGTTTTAACGATGATCAAGGTAAAATTGCCATCGTCTAACTTAGCATCTGGGACGATTTGTTCAAAACCGCCAACTGAATTGGTTAAAGCTAAGAAAAACATCGACGCATTGCCTTGGTATTCGCCACCATCATATTCTAAATGCATTTTAATTGGTTTAATTTGCGGTAAGAGTTCGGCCCCTTTGACTAAATATGCCAAATAACCAAAAATACTCTTTAATTCAGAAGGTACCTCATAAGTTAACTCGGTTAAGTGCCCTCCTGCTGCAATATTGATAAAATAGTCACAATCTGTTTGACCGATATCCATTTTCACTGTTTGGTTTTTGATAATCACTTCAGCTGCGGCCTTGATGTTGCCTCGAGGAATTTTCAGTGCTCGGGCATAATCATTGGTCGTACCTGCCGGGATAATTGCCATTTTCGGACGATTTTCCAAAGGAGCAATCCCATTGACCACTTCATTAATTGTACCATCGCCACCAGCAGCGACCACTAAATCGAAGCCAGACTCACCTGCGCGTCTGGCTTCGTTTTTTGCAGAGTCTGGCTCTGGAGTGGTTGCATAGGCACTTGCTTCATATCCCGCTTGCTCTAAACATTCTAAAATATCCGCTAAATTGCGTTTTAGAGTTTCTTTTCCGGAAGTTGGATTATATATCACACGTGCTCTTTTCATAACTTTTCCTCTAACGTTTACCTAATTCTTGTTTTAATAATTGGTTAACCACACCTGGGTTGGCTTGACCTTTCGTTGCTTTCATAATTTGACCAACTAAGAAACCAACGGCACGATCTTTACCATTCTTGAAGTCTTCAATAGATTGTGCATTGTTATCTAATACTTCGTTGATGATTGGTAATAATTGTGCTGGGTCAGATAATTGAATCAACCCTTTTTCTTTTACAATAACCTTAGGATCGCCACCATTTTTCATTAACTCTTGGAAGACTTTCTTGGCAATCTTAGAAGAAATCGTGCCATCCACAATTAATTGAATCATGCCGGCTAAGCTTTCTGGCGTTAATTTGCTTTCATTTAATTCTAGTTTTTCACTATTTAAGTAAGCTGATACTTCACCCATTAACCAGTTAGAAGCCAATTTCGCATCAGCACCATTTTCAATCGTTGCGTCAAAGAAATCAGACATTTCCTTCGTTTGCGTTAAGACCATCGCATCATATTCTGGTAATTCTAATTCATTGATGTAACGTTCACGGCGTTTCGCAGGCATTTCTGGCAAGCTTTGGCGCACACGTTCAATCCATGCATCGTCAATTTCAAAACGAGGAATATCTGGTTCTGGGAAGTAACGATAATCAGATGAACCTTCTTTGACACGCATCAAGATCGTTGTGTTCGTCTTTTCATCAAAGCGACGAGTTTCTTGTTTAATTTCGCCACCTGATAATAAGACTTTAGCTTGGCGTTTTTCTTCATAAGCTAAACCTTTTTTCACAAAGGTCATAGAGTTTAAGTTCTTCAACTCTGTTTTAGTACCGAATGCTTCTTGACCATATGGACGTAATGAGATATTGGCATCACAACGCATCGAACCTTCTTCCATCTTCACATCAGATACTTCAGTGAATTGGATGATCGAACGCAATGCTTCCAAATAGGCATATGCTTCTTCTGGTGAACGCATATCCGCTTCAGATACGATTTCAATTAATGGGGTGCCTTGACGGTTTAAATCAACATAAGAATATCCTTCGTTACCGTGCATGTTTTTCCCAGCATCTTCTTCCAAATGCACGCGTTCAATGCGAATCTTTTTCTTTTTCCCTTCGACTTCGATTTCAATCCATCCATCATGGCCGATTGGTTGGTCGAACTGAGAAATTTGATAAGCTTTTGGATTATCAGGATAGAAATAGTTTTTGCGGTCAAAGTGTGTATGTTGACTAATTTCACAGTTTAACGCTAAAGCAGCTTTCATCCCGAATTCCAAAGCACGTTTATTCATTACTGGTAACACACCTGGATAACCCCAGTCGATGACATTGGTATTGCTATTTGGTTCTGCCCCGAAATGCGCTGGAGCAGGTGAGAAAATTTTAGAGTCCGTTTTTAATTCAACGTGGACTTCAAGCCCGATGACTGTTTCAAAATTCATTAGTTCGCGCCTCCTAAAATGACTGGTTTTTTCGTATGGAAGTCAGTTGCTTGTTCGAATGCTGCCGCTGCTTGATACATAGTTGCTTCATCGAAATGTTTACCAATAATTTGTAAGCCGACTGGTAATCCTTCGCTAAAGCCACATGGCACTGACATACCAGGTAGACCCGCTAAGTTCACAGGAATGGTTAAGACGTCACTTAAATACATGGTAATTGGGTCATTGATATTTTCACCTAAACCATAAGCAACAGTTGGTGAAGCTGGACCAATGATTAAATCGTAATTTGCAAAAACATTATCAAAATCTTGTTTGATTAATGTACGGACTTGTCCGGCTTTTTTGAAGTATGCATCATAGTAACCTGCTGAAAGTGAGAAAGTACCTAACATGATACGGCGTTTAACTTCTGTACCAAATCCTTCACTTCTTGAGTTAACATAAACATCTTCTAAGTTTGAGATATTTTCAGAACGGTAACCATAACGAATACCATCAAAACGTTGTAAGTTTGAACTAGCTTCTGAGGAGGCAATAATATAGTAAACAGCTACCCCATATTTTGAGTGTGGTAAGCTGACTTCTTCTACCGTCGCACCTAATGCACGGAAAGTATCAGCTGCTTTTAAGATGGCTTCTTTGACACCTGGTTGGATTCCCTCACCTAAATATTCTTTTGGTAAAGCAATCTTCATGCCTTTGACAGAGTGACCAATTTTCGCTGTAAAGTCAGGCACAGAAACCCCAGCAGAAGTGCCATCTTTTGGATCATAACCACTAATCGCATTTAAAGTTAAGGCGTTATCTTTTACATTACGAGTCAATGGTCCAATTTGGTCTAGAGATGACGCAAAGGCAATCAAACCAAAACGAGACACGCGACCATAAGTTGGCTTCATACCGACGATCCCGTTAAAAGCTGCTGGTTGACGGATAGAACCACCTGTATCAGAACCTAAAGAAACAGGAACTTGTCCGGCTGCGACACTAGCTGCAGATCCACCTGAAGAACCTCCAGGAACTTTGGTGTGATCCCAGGCATTGGTTGTTTTCTTGAAATGAGAAGTTTCGGTACTACCACCCATCGCAAATTCATCCATGTTTAATTTACCAACTGGAATCATATCAGCTTGGTATACTTTTTCCATGACAGTCGCATCATAAATTGGATCAAAGTTGTAAAGAATTTTAGAAGCTGCAGTTGTGCGCAAATCTTTCGTTACAATATTATCTTTAATCCCAATTGGAAGGCCTGCTAAAACATTGCCTTCACTGATGCCTTTTACATCTAAAGCTTTAGCCATTTCTAAGGCTTTTTCTTCGTTTAAAGTAATGAATGAACCCATGGTGTCTTCCGTTTCTTTAATACGGTCAAAAGTCGCTTGGGTTAAATCTTGTGCGGTAATTTCTTTTGAGACTAATAAGGCATGTAATTGTTCTAATGATTGATCATATAATTTAGTCATTATGCACCGGCCTCCCCGTTATCAATAATTGCTGGCACCTTAATAAAGCCATTTTCACTTTCAGGTACATTACGTAATAATTCTTCACGGTCAAAACCTGGTTGCGCCACATCTTCACGCATCACATTGACAGTTTCGATGACGTTAGAAGTAAAAGGAACACCCGTAGTATCCACTTCTTCTAATAACTCAACCATATCGATAATCTTACCTAATTGAGTCGTAAATTCATGTAATTCTTCATCTGGAAAGGCTAGTTTCGCCAACTTAGCGACATGTTTTACTTGTTCTTCACTAATCGCCATAATCTTCCTCCTATTTTTCACAGACCTTTTGTTAGTTCCGTTCATTTTCTATCTATACTTGGATATTGTAACATTTAATTGAAAATCATCCTAGTTAATTCAGAAATCTTTTTAAACATTTTTTCAAAAAAATCACATTTTCTGAAAATATTTTGTAAAATAGCACAATATCTTCATTCTTTTAGTCTGCTAGTGCTTCAACCATTTGTTCTTCGCTCCAAACTTCAATGCCTAAACTTTGAGCTTTGGTTAATTTACTACCAGCATCGGCACCGGCAATGACTAAATCTGTTTTTTTCGATACTGAACCCGTGACTTTACCACCAAGACTTTCAATTTTGGCCTTTGCTTCCTCGCGCGTATAAGTTGTTAATTTACCTGTAAGCACGATGGTTTTATCCTTAAATGGGGACTGAACACTGGCTAACTGGGCTTGAGTAACGCCTAGATAGCGTAAGTTCACGCCTGCTGCTTTTAATTCTGCTAATAATTCATGGACTTCATCATTGGCAAAATAAGTCGTTAAACTATTAGCAATCGTTTCACCCATGGTATGCAAGTTTAAGATATCTTCGGCTTTGGCTTGACTTAAGTTTTCAATGGTTTCATAGTGCTCTAACAAGATTTTGGCAGCTTTAGCCCCGACATGACGGATACCTAAGCCAAATAATAAACGCTCTGCAGAATTTGCCTTACTTGCTTCAATCGCCTTTAGTAAATTATTGGCTGATTTTTCTTTGACTTTATCTAAAGTTAACAGTTGTTCTTGCGTTAAATAATATAAATCCGCGACATCTTTCACTAATTCTTTTTCATACATTTGCTCAATAACTTTCGGACCCAAGCCATCGATATTCATCGCCTGTCTAGAAACAAAATGACTCAAACCTTCTTTCATTTGCGCACTACATTTAGGATTGATACAGCGCAGTGCCACTTCCTCTTCTAAATGGACCAATTCACTGCCACAGACTGGACAATGTGTTGGTTTAGGATAAGGGGTACTTGCTGCCTCACGTTTTTCGACAATGGCGTGATCGACTTCTGGAATGATATCGCCTGCTTTATAAATAAGCACATGGTCATTTAAGCGTAAATCTTTTGCCTCGATATAATCCATATTATGCAGACTCGCCCGACTGACAGTAGTCCCTGCAACTACCACTGGATCCATCACTGCAGTTGGTGTCACAACCCCAGTACGTCCCACCGTCCACTCAATGTCACGAATCACTGTCTCAGCTTCTTCGGGTGGAAATTTATATGCAATGGCCCAACGTGGAGCTTTAACAGTAAATCCTAATTCATCTTGTAAGTTTAAATCATTGACCTTAATGACGATTCCATCAATTTCATAAGGTAAATCCGCACGCTTTTCATGATACTCTGTAATATACTCCCAAATTTCATCGACAGTTTGGCAGATACGACGGTTCGGATTAATCTTAAAACCTAAGTGATCCAACGCTTGCAAGGCTTCCTCTTGCGTGGCGACTTCTAAGGGACCAAATTCCGCTACTGTATATAAAAAAGTACTTAAATTCCGTTGTGCAGTTACTTTAGTATCCAATTGACGCAAACTTCCTGCCGCAGCGTTTCGTGGATTTGCAAATGTTTCTAGACCTTCTTGTTCACGTGCTTCATTTAATTTCATAAAGCTTTCTTTTGGCATATAGCATTCGCCACGGACTTCAATTGAGATAGGTTCTGGTAAAGTCATCGGAATGGAGCGAACAGTTTTCAGATTTTCGGTAATATTTTCACCGACACTACCATCCCCACGAGTGGCCCCACGCACGAAGCGACCATTTTCATAACGCAAAGAAATAGACAAGCCATCAATCTTTAACTCACATTCGTAACTATAATTGTGGTGGCCTAGTGCTTTTGCTACCCGTGCATCAAAGGCTTCAAGCTCTTCCTTACTGAACGCATCATTTAAGCTATAAAGCGGCACCTCATGCACAGCTTTTTCAAATCCGTCTAAGATTACCCCTCCAATTCGTTGAGTAGGCGAATCGGGCGTAATGCTTTCAGGATATTGGGTTTCTAATTGGACAAGTTCTTGATAAAGTTTGTCATATTCACTATCTAACACTTTTGGTTGATCTTTGACATAATAGAAATAAGCATATTCGTTTAACGTTTTTTGCAAGTTTTTGATTTTTGCTAATGCTTGTTCTTTTTCCATGATTTTCTTCCATTCTTATATTTTTTCAATTGGGGCAAAACTAGCTAAAAGTCGTTTAATTCCTTGACCAGTAAAGGCAATATCTAATTCATAATCCCCATTATTTTCATGTACCTTCACCACAGTTCCAACTCCCCATTTTTTATGATTGACCTTATCACCAGCTTGCCAAGAAACATTGGCTTTTGAGGTAGCCGTATTGGGGAAGGTCTTTTTCGCAATTGTTTGGTACTGTGGTTTTTGGTAAGTAGGACGATTTTGCGTTTGACCATAAGAACGATTGCCATAAGTACTACTTGAATTGGCACTACTTTGGTTTTGACGACTCTTCATAAAATCAGCAGCCGACATTCCTTGACCAAAGGTGGCTTTAAACTCGTCACCTGATTGTAATTGACGTTTGGCATAGGTACCAATCGGCTCAAGTAATTCTTCTTCAATCTCATCGACAAAGCGTGAAGGACGATTAAATTGGGTACGACCATAAATCGTTCGTGAAATTGCATTGGTAATATACAACTCTTCTTCAGCTCGAGTAATCCCTACATAGGCTAAGCGACGTTCTTCTTCCATATCGGCTTCATCATCATTGGCACGTAATAATGGGAATAATCCTTCTTCCATCCCCACTAAAAAGACAATTGGAAATTCCAACCCTTTGGCAGCGTGAAGCGTCATGAGTGTCACTTGGGTAGCCTCTTCTTCTAAACTATCAATATCTGACACCAACGCCAAATCATTTAAGAATAAACTTAATTTTTCATTCTCTTCTACATTTTCGTATTCCGGTGACTGTGCAAACTGTTGGTCAAATGCTTGCGTCACGGTTAAGAATTCATTTAAGTTGTCAATTCTGGCATTGGCTTCAATCGTGTTTTCATTTTTCAAAGCTTCTAAATAGCCAGTTTTTGCTAAAATTTCTTCCGTGAGTTCAGTAATGGAGAGGTACGTTTGCATCTTCGCAAAGCCATCCATCATTTCCCCAAACTTCGCTAATTCTTTGGCAGCTTTTCCTGAAACATTGGATAAAGCCACACTTTCGCAAGCCTCTAGCATGGACATCCCATGTAATTGCGCAAAGTCTCGGAATTTTTCCACTGATGTCGCACCAATCCCTCGTTTTGGCACATTAACCACACGTGCAAAGCTAATCGAATCTTGCGGGTTAGCAATCATCGCTAAGTAAGCTAAAATATCACGAATTTCTTTACGCTCATAGAATTTTTGACCACCAACCATTTTATAAGGAATGCTTGATTTTAATAACATTTCTTCGACCACACGTGACTGTGCATTAGTTCGATATAAAATCGCAAAATCGCCATAGTTCTTCCCTTGTTTTTGGATATGATCATTGATTTCTTTGACGATAAACTGGGCTTCATGACGTTCATTATCGCCACGGTAATATTGGATTTTCTCACCAGTTTCATTTTCGGTCCATAAGTTTTTCTTCTTGCGGTTTACATTGTTTTCGATGACTTGATTGGCCGCTTTTAGAATATTTTTTGTTGAGCGATAATTTTGTTCCAGTAATATCACTTGGGCATCGGGATAATCTTTTTCAAAATCCAAAATATTTTGCATATCGGCCCCACGCCAACCATAAATACTTTGGTCTGCATCCCCAACAACACAAATATTTTGAAAGCCGCGCGCCAACATATTCACCAATAAATATTGCGCATGGTTAGTATCTTGGTACTCATCGACATGAATATATTGGAATTTATTTTGATAGTGACGTAGTGTATCTGGTGATTGGCGGAACAACTCAATGGTATTCATAATTAAATCATCAAAGTCCATACATTGATTTTCACGCAATACATCTTGATAACGGGCATAACACTTGGCCACCGTCTGTTTGAAATAATCAGCCCCAGCTAAACTTGCATAATCATCTGCTGTTTGCATGGCATTTTTAGCGTTACTAATCGCTGCAAGAATCCCACGCGGCTCATGTTTTTTCGGATCTAAGTTTAACTCTTTAACAATTCGCTTCATCAAGGCAAGCTGTTCTGAACTATCTAAAATCGTGAAATTTCGCGAATAGCCAATTGTTTCAACTTCTCGGCGTAAAATACGTACACACATCGAGTGGAATGTTGAAATCCAAACACTTTCGGCTACATCTCCTAATAACTGATGAATACGTTCTTTCATTTCACGAGCGGCCTTATTGGTAAAGGTAATCGCTAAAATATTCCAAGGATTTACGTAACATTCTTCAATTAAATAAGCCACGCGATGAGTCAACACCCGTGTCTTCCCACTTCCTGCACCAGCCATTAATAACAGCGGTCCTTGAGTAGTCGTCACGGCTTGGCTCTGACGTGGATTCATTCCATTAAGTAACGGGCTATTTACTGACATTGACAACATCCTTTTCAATTAGTTTCAATCTTTTTCATTATACCACGAATACACGTTCTATTAAATGCGAACACACAAAAAAGCCCACGAATTTTCCGCGGGATGAGATAATAACTATACAAAACATACTATCTAAAAGTAATCTCGTCAAAACAATATCAAAATCCGATGTCCGAACATTAATGGGATTTTATTTTGTCGTTGAGTAACCGTTCATATTTTTTGATTAAATCTAGAATCTGATTAAAATTCAATTGTTGCCTAAAGATCATCTGTTTCATTTGTTAAAAATCACTTTCAAACACTGAAATAGCCTCGTTTGAAGGAATTAGTTTGATATTACCTTGTTTGATTTCATCATATTTCGCCCAATTACACGGATAAAATTTTTTCTTAAAATCAGCTATTTTAAATAAAACTTCAATATTTTCTAAGCTTTCATCCATCATGCTATGTTTTAACAATTTATAAACATCATAATAGTGTCTTGAATATCTCATTGGATAATTTCCGTTGACCCTATTTGCCTCACGATGTAATATGGTAATCTTTTCATAAAAAGTTCTGATGCATTCTACTGTATACACTTCGAATTGATCTGAAAAAATATTCGGATATGCCTCAGAAATATATGGCTTAATTTTATACATCGAAGCAGGTATGGGTTCAGCCAAACACCCTATCTCTAACCTAATTACTTGGAGAATTGCTGTATCACTATATTTTTTAGGGTAATCGAAACATATGGTTTGGCCATCCAATTCATCAATATAAAACCTAAACTGCTTATTGGGTAATAATTTTGCAAAATCAGCAACTAATATTGGTAAAAAAACGTCTTTTAAAAAAAAGTTTTGTATCAGTATTTAACATTTCGTTGAATTTTGCTTGCTTTGTATTACTACGTTTTTCGTAAGGCTCATTCTTTCCATAACCAATCAATTCCCAGTTTAAAGCTAAATCAATATCTTCTGAAAATCTATCTATAATCCCATAAACTTTAGAAAGGCTAGTTCCCCCTTTGAAAACTATATGATTCTTATATTTAAATTCAGAGAATAGGTAGCGTAAAACAACACAAACCCAAAAATCTTTCTCAATAATCGCGGTTGATAAATTTAATTTTTCAGATGTATTTTGAATAACTAATGCTAACTCTTCTTCACTTATTTGAAGTAGTTTATCCATATTATCCCTCCTGAATTTGAAAAAGTACTTTTTGAATCCAGAATGGCAATTTTCCAGTATCCTTCGTTAAATTCTCTGGTACTTGTTGTGCATATTTTCGCAATTGATTTATCTCAACATCAGAAATATTTTCTTCACCCAATGCACGTATCGCTTGAATCAAAATGGATAACTCTCTAGAATAGCTTGTAATATTTCGGTTTGTTGTGTGTTTGAAAATTATTTTTTTACCACGATAATCATATGAACGATATGGTCCATCAGAAATATAAATGTATTCATTAGGTATCTGTGTAGAAAGTCCTGTATAATTTAACGCTGTATCTCCAAATGGCGCAATTGACCAAGCAAACTTTTCTGCAATTTTTTCTGCCACTTGGTTTGCATCAGGATAAGAATACTCTTCAAGAATTTCACTATAATTCGGTTTAGTATATAACCCATCAATCAGACGATCAATTACATTTTCATTATTTAGTCGCAATAGTATTGATTTGACTGTATTTTTTGTACCATACTGATAAAAATCATTTATTGAATAGATAGTTCCTGGATTTTCACAAATAATATTTTGAATTTGTTCCGTTGTTGACATTTCTCACACCACCTTTGCACCCAAAATTATATACTTTTGGGTGCAAAATGTCAAAAAATTACCACCTTACTTTATATCAAAAAATCAGTAAGGTGGATAACAATTATTTATTCATTCTTAACTTTTGCATTTCTAACAATTTTTCTTGTAAAGCTGGGTCTACCGCAAAAAGATACAACCCATTTACGCCACGGGTCAACAAAACATTCAACTCATTTTTCAATAAAGTATCTGAAAGATAGACTTTTTCACCATTCTTTAGCTCTCTACGTTGGATGGCTTTTTTATTTTTGCTCGCTTCACGGTCGAAAACAATCTTACCGTCACGATATTTCACAGATGGGCCAATAATCACTCCAGCATAATTCAAGTCAAAA